>AUXO015727250.1_pt1 | contig 32731 bp, 30 predicted proteins | sample 768731 | NCBI WGS metagenome assembly AUXO01 (sample SAMN02715735, study PRJNA202380) | gut metagenome | biome: sheep rumen | host: Ovis aries | place: New Zealand: Palmerston North
ATCAAAGATGAAAATGGTGCAATAGCAACAATTACAACAATACTTAGCGCTAAAAATATCAGCATCAGAAATCTTGAAATATTAAACAATAGAGAAAACAACTATGGAGCACTTAAAATAATATTTAATACATATGAACAAATGCAAGAAGCACAGGATTTACTAAAGCAATTTGGATATGAAGTTAAAGAAAACATCTAAGGTAATATTTGGGGACGGTCCTTTTTTGGCGCCGCATGATAACTGAGATAAGGCATATTTTAACGAGAATGGGATAATAAGTCAAAAAAGAAGAGCAGAGTAGAATCATTGTATAAGGAGAATAAATTGGGGCAAAGATAAATATTGAGAATTGTTTTTTCCATGGACTAGCCGGAGGAATTCCATTTTGGGAGGAAAAAAGAGTGATGGCAGTGGGGATGAAACAATTAAGAAATATAGTAAAACTCAAAGGCATATATAAGAGACTCCCTGGAGAAAGACAAGTGCTAGATAATATAGACATTTCTGATTTTGCAGCAATTGTTGTTTGTTTATCAAATAGGTCAAAAGCAATAAAAGAGTTGAAAGATATGTTAAAGAATACGGGAATAGCAATAACTGATATAGATGGAAACATATTGACAGGTGAAAAAGAAATAGCTGATTTTGATATAAAAAAATAGATGTTGTATATGAACAGTTATGTAATATTAATAATTCTATTAAAAAGTTGAATAATAAAATTTAAATTATAAAATGTTGGAAGAGAAAATGCAAAAGAGAAAATGAAATAAAAACACAATAATATAAAGTAAAGGAGCACCGAGCGGTAAGTGCTGGTGCTCCTAAGGTTGATCAGATTAATGTGAGCGGTTTAATGTAAGCGGACGGATTGTCCGTCCATTGAAATAATAATCTCCGGGTTCCAGTGTTTTTATTACACTGGATAGAGCTGCTGCTTCTGCTTTGGCATTGGACATGCTAGCATTTAAAAACATGTCAAATTCTGCCATAGAAGTGTAGAGCTTAACTTGTGCTGCCGTACATGCACTCGTGACGGTGTCCAAAGCCTCACGCTCATGTTGAAATAAGAGTCCATTGTAATGAATCTTATCAAATGGGGAAAGTGCTATCCCGTCTGATGTAATTAGTTCAGGGTTAAATACATACATTAGCATACCTCCATAATTATGAAAAAGCTGTGCTGATCACCACAGCTCGGTTAGGGTAGAAGTATTTCATTCCACCAGTATCGTTTGAATCTGTCCTATTATATCACTAATTATGTAAATTAGCAACCATTTGGGGACGGTCCTTTTTTGGCGTGTGATTTAAATTGAGATATGGCATATTTTAACGAGAATCGAATTATTAAATAAAAAAATAGAGGAGTAGAGTAAATGGATTTTTTGGAATTAGCAAAGCAAAGATTTTCTTGTAGAGAATTTTCAGAAAAAAAAGTTGAAGATGAGAAAATTGAAAAAATATTAGAAGCAGCCAAATATGCACCAACAGCTAGAAATCAGCAACCACAAAGAATATTAATGCTTACAGAAGAAGAACAACTAAATAAATTAAAAAATTGCACACAATATGGATGGAATGCTCCAGTTATCATGATTATCTTTTATGACAAAGAAGCTTCATATAAGAGAGACAAATATGATAACAAGGAATTTGGTGATATAGATGCAAGCATAGTTACAACTCATATGATGATGGAAATACAAAACTTAGGATTGGGTACTACATGGATTGGTTCATTTGATCCTCAAAAAATAATGGAAACATATGATGTTCCAAGTAATTGGGTTCCAGTAGCAATTTTGCCAATTGGTTATCCTTCTGAAGAGATTAAACCAAGTGATTGGCATTTTAATCGAAAAGATATATCAGATTTTACATATTGGAATAATTGTTCAAGAAGAGGAAGTATAAATGAATAGTTGGGGTGAATTTTTTTCATTGATAGCTGCATTGCTACTTGCATATTCTACATTTAGTCAAAAAAAATCTAAAATGATTTTTTTGCAAGCTTTAAATGCTATTGCCTGTTGCATATCAGATTTTCTTTTAGGTGGATATTCTGCAGTAGTAACAAATATTTTTACTTTTTTTAGAAATATATTGGTTGTAAAGAATAAGTTTGATAAAAAATATACCATTATTACCTGTATACTAATGATAGTTGTTGGAGTATTTTTTAATAATAGAGAATGGATAGGATTGCTTTCAATTATTGCTTCTGTACAATATACAATTTGCATTTATTTATTAAAATCAGCACAACAGTTGAGATATGCCCTTGCTATAAATCTATTATTTTGGGCTGCTTTTGATTTTGCTATAAAGTCATATCCACTTTTTATAATGGATATTGCAATAATTGTAGTAACAACTATTAATATAATAAGATATAGAAATAGTAATGAAGTTGAAGAAAAAGTTGCTAACCAAGCGGTCGAAAGTTAAGAATAGAGAATTCAAAGGAAAAAAATGAATATAGAAGAAATTTTTAAAACAATAAGTGAATATGATATTACGCAAGAAAATGTACTTGATTTTATTTTTCAAGGGAAACCAAATGATCCAAGCCATTTTTATTATAGGACAATGCTTTTACAATTGATGAAAAATAATGACCATCTTGATAAAATGTTTGAATTATATTGTCGCCCAGAAGAAGAGTCAAATTTAGATGAAAGTCAGATTGAAGATGAAAAGTGGCTGGTTTCTCAAGTAAATAACTTACGAAGAGACATACATGACTTGTATAATGAAGATAATCAACGGAAGCGTTTTTGATCGAACCTACGAAGAAAGAGAAAAAAGATTACACGATATGTATACTAAATTCGAAAGGGGCAATTATAGTGCATTTAAGGGATTAATTAATTGGGCCACTACTATAATAAGTGAATTTAAAAAAGCAAAGATTAAACTGGATGATGAAAGAATAGTTGGGTTATTGGAGCAATATATGACAGGCGTCGAATTAGAAAAAGATATAAAAGAGTGGCGCATAATACATATCTTATTAGAAAGAGAAGGAGAGCTCCCAGAGCACGCATTGGCAGAATTACATTCAAAACTTGCAGAAAGAGATGAGATGCATTTTTTGAAAGAAAATCATGTGTCTGAAATAGCTAAATATGAAGAGTTATTAAACAGGTTAAAACTATATAACACAGAGTTATATGAAAAACTAGAGAGTAGATTTTTATCGTTGGGATTAAAAAATGTTTGGAATGAATGTATTAGTATTTATGAATATGATAATAGAGAATTACCGATTTGGCATGTTATGTTTTGGCCGAAGTTTGGCTTATATAGTATTATAGAGAAGTTTTCTAATTTTAAGAGAGATCTATTTGTTTCTTCTAAACTAATTCAAAATCAAGCAAAGGTTTTAAATGTGATGAGAGATGGCGCTTCTTTAAAGCGTGTGTGTGATGTGATTAGGGGAAGAATGAATGTCTTTGATTCAAAGCTAAAAGTAGATATTAGAGAATGTGAAATGAGTGGTGGATGGGATGGCTTTATGAGCAAAAATAGTCCATCCTCAAAAGATCTTCCAATAGAATTTGAAAAATTATCAAAAGAATATGATGAAATAATGAAAGAGCCCAATAAGGAAGCGTTTATTAGAAAATGTGCCGATTTTCATTTTGATTTTTTAAGAGTACATCCATTTCCAGATGGCAATGGAAGAACATCAAGAATTCTATTATCGTCAATGCTTGCATCTCATGATATTTTTATGCCATCTTTGTTTTCTGATTACTCTGACAAAGAATACTTTTATCGTAGAAGCAATGAAGCACTTAAAGGAAACTACAAAATAACTGAAAATGATATATTTATGCGATTAGGATATTTTTGGCCTAGTGTACTTCCACATGATGAGATTAATGATGAGGGGGTAACCAAATAGATAAAAAAGGTCCGTCCCTTTTTTACTAAGGAGAAGATAATGAAAGATAATGATTTTAAAAAAGAATTTTTTAGCTATACTATACCTATATTCTTTCCAATTATAATAAATTTGTTTTTTATAGGAATTAATTTTAAGTATTGGTTTCCTGTAACAATAAGGGAAGGCATACTTGTAGAAACGATTATAGTATATTCGTTTACTCTTTTAATATTTGGAATAACTGGAAAATGGAAAACAGCCATAACAATTGATGGAATTGTAGCAATCGTATTAGGGCTTGTTAATCAATTGAAGTATTCTTTTATGAGTGAGCCAGTGGTTTTATCGGATTTATTGTTTTTAAAAAATACTGGTGAGATATATAATTTTGTAGAAGGAGAAGTTTGGAATAACGTAAAAAAGTTTTTAATACCAGTAATTATTGAAATTGCCGTGATTGTTGGATTAATAATTATTGGGAGGAAGATTTCCAAGGAAATTCAAGTTGAAAAAAAGGCCAGGTTAGTTTTTGCGATAATTTCTATTTTTACTTTGAATTTTTTATTGCTTCCAATTCAATCTACAAATAAATTTATAAAGAAGACAATATTTACTACAGATGATAGAGTTGATTATGACGGATTTGTGACGCTTGGGTATTATTACTTGACATATGGAATAATCGGTGGAATCTATGGACAATATTTAGAAGGAAGACAAATTGAGCCAGATGGGTATGATGAAGCAGAAGTTGATAAAGCTTTAGCTGAAGCTGATTCAAAAAAAGATCATGAAGCGGATACAAAGGAGCAAAAGTTATTTGGCAAACCTAATATAATAGTTGTTTTTTCAGAAGCGTTTTGGGATATAGATCAATTAGATGAAATTGAATTTAATGTTCCAGTTACTTCGAATTTAAATGAATTAAAGAAAAAAGGCTTGTTTTTTAATATGATATCACCTTCGTATGGAGGTGTGTCTGCAAATGTAGAATATGAATTTATGACGGGCTCAAACACAATGTATTTTAACCATGGTTATATTCCATATATGCAATTGTACAGAGATGATAAATGCTATGAAAAACCGTCTATTATACATGAATTGAATAATAATGGATATAGGACTAAAATGGCCACATATACAACCAAAGAATTATTTTCTTGTGATAGAGTATATAAATACTTCCAAGTTGATGATGTAGAGTATAATATAGATATTGAAGAAAAGAATAAAAAGGGGAGAAATGTTTCAGATGAATATGTAACAGATAGAATAATCAATGAATTCAACAACAAAGACAAAGATGAGAAATTGTTCTATATGGCACTAACACTGCAAGCGCATTTGCCTTACCCAAAAGATGTATATGACAAATATGATGTATGGGTAACAAAGAGTAATCTTTCAGAAGATATGAATGAAACAGTAAAGACATATGCTCAAGGTGTATATGATGCCGATAAGCAGCTAGGAAGATTATATGAATATATTCAAACACTTGATGAACCGACTATAATAGTTTTTTTTGGTGATCATTTACCTTATTTATTGCCAGCAGAGACCAATGTAATTGATGTTCTAGATTATTTTAATACACCAGATGAAACATTGAACACCTTCAGAAGATATAATACCCAAAGTTTAATAGTTTCTAATTTTGATATTAATAAAGAAGCCGTAGATACTAAATATATAGGACCAGATTTATTGAGTTCATTTGTTTTGAATAATATGGATATTGAGATTTCTAATTATTATAAATGGTTATACCAAAATAGAAGTCTTATTGGTTCTTCAAATTATTTGGTGACTGTTGATAATGATGGTAATTTATATAAAACAAGTGAGTTAAAAGGTGCAAGAAAAGATATTTATAATTTAAGAAAAAATATAGAATACAAATTATTTGTAAAATAGGAGAAGTTATGATTTCAAGTTTAGCTAAAAAAAGTAATATAGTAACATTTTTAGGAATAGCATTTTCAGTATTAGGAATGTGTTTTTGTTTTACTAATATGGTAAATTATGCAATACTTATGTTGATATTAGGTGGCATATGTGATGGATTTGATGGTCCAATAGCGAGAAAACTAAATAAAGGTGAAAGCAATGAATATGGAATTCAATTGGATTCTTTTGCAGATATTATTTGTGCAGGATGTTTACCTGTAATTATCTGTTTGTCTTTAGGATATCATTCATGGATTAATATGATCGTATATGTTTTATTTGTACTATGTGGTGTAACAAGATTAACATACTATAATGTTAATTCTACTGATAAAAAGTATTTCGAGGGAGTTCCAATAACATTATCTACTATGGTTACTCCTTGGGTATATTTTCTTTTCCATAATGAGATAGCTTTTATGATTGCCTTAACAACACTTGCAGTATTATTTGTAAGCAGATTAAAAGTTAAAAAGCCAGCTATGAAAATAAGAATAATTTTATCAGTGGGCGGAGTGGCTTTAATTACAGCAATTTTCTTAATAATTAGATAATTTAAATATAGGAGAATTCTTATAAATCTAATAAATGTAATAAGGAATAACAAATGAAATATAAATACTTAGATGATGAAAAAATATATGAAGAAGAACAATCTAAAGCATTAATCTTTTTATATAATACTATAGTAGGAAGACTACTATTAAAAATATTAACGCAGAAATGGGTATCAAAAGTAGTTGCCTGTATAATGAACTCAAAGCTTTCAAAATGCTTTATCAAAGGATATATCAAAAAGCATAATATAAATATTAAAAAATGTGAGGACAAAGAGTACAAGTCGTTTAATGATTTCTTCAGCCGAAAGCTAAAAGAAATAAACGATGTAAGCAAAGAACATGAATTTATATCTACTGCAAATAGTAAAATATCTTATTATAATATTACAAATGATTTATTACTAAAAGTGAAGAATTCTACATATACAATAGAAGAACTCATCAAGGATAAAAAGATTGCGGATGAATATAAAGATGGAATTTGTTTAATATATAGACTAAGTCCATCTAATTATCATAGATATATTTGTTGTGATGATGGCAGGCAAAAGTTGTTGAAAAAGATAAATGGCAGGCTTCATACGGTTAATCCAATTGTGTATGACAAGTACAAAGTTTTTTCAGAAAATTGTAGAGAAGTATCTCAATTAAATACTAATCATTTTGGCAAGATAATCCAAATTGAAGTAGGAGCACTTTGTATTGGAAAAATAGTGAATCATGATGTTGAAAGATATAATAAATACGATGAAAAAGGGTTCTTTGAGTATGGTGGCTCAACAATAATACACTTAATAAAAAAAGATTGCGTTGAAATAAATAAGCAAATAATTGAAAACTCAAAACAGAATATAGAAACACTAGTAGATATTGGTGAGATAATCGGAAAGAAAGTGGAAAAACATGATAAAACGAATTGAAAATTATTTGTGCACTGATGAGTTAGAAAAAGCAATGATACTGGCACACCTAAAACATAATTCAAAACAAAGGAGAATAGGTTGAATATAGTAGTAAATAATATTAATATTCATTATGAAGTATTAGGTCAGGGAAATCCAATAATATTGTTGAATCCTAATAGTGTAAATACTAGTTGTATGAGATTTATGGCTAATAAACTTTCAAAGGATTTTAAAGTATATTTATTCGATAGAAGATGTACTGGAAAAAGTGAAAGAAATTGTAGATTGAGTTATGAAGAAAGTGCAAAAGATGTTTATGAATTTATCAAAGAAATGAATTTGGATAAACCATTTGTGTTAGGGAGTAGCGGCGGTGCAAGTGTTGCTTTGAATCTGGCTATATATTATCCAGAATGTATATCTAAATTAGTTTGTTGCAGTGGTGTAGCTAGAAATGGAACTATAAAAAAGCCTACATATGCAAAGTTGTTAGACAAATTACCATATTATCCCGGAAAAAAGAATAATATGATGTTCGAAAAACTAAATGATGAAATGAAAAGCTTTGATGAAGATGACTTAAAAAAAATAATAGTACCAACATTGGTTGTAAATGGAGGACTGAAAGATATAGTACCAATAAGCGAAGCAGAATATCTTGCAAATGGTATTACAAATTCTAAATTGTTAATATTAGAAAATGAGAATCATTTTAGTTATATGATTAATTGTAAATGGTATGATGAGCTAAAAGATTTTTTAGAAAAATAAGAATTACAAAAGAAGTTTTGGCAAATATAAGTTGAAGAAATAGAAAAATATAGATGAATAATATAAACAGAAAAGCCTTCGGTTTCGAACGAAGGCTTTATTAAGTATGGATACAAAATCGATTTTACTACGACCTGGAGTTTTTTTATTTGTGAGTATTACCTTAAACTTAGCATTATACTTTTCTGGAGTGTTTTTTTGAAAATAAAAACACCTCCGGTTTCAGTCGGAGGTGCAATTGGTCAGCCGGCATGATAACTTGCCCTGTTCGGGAAGTCTGTCATTGCAGTGATTTTGCCATCTACCTTCGTATATCCGATTGCAAGACCCAAACCATAGTAAAGAATAGCCTTGTTTACCCCCTTATTTTTGATTTTTCTTTGAATGAACTGTGTCATTGTTGTGATCTCGGGGGCATTAATCAAACTCTGGATTTCTCTACTTCTGGCACGTGTGGCCTTGACGCTATCCTCAGGAAAGGCAACAGGCTTGAGGTCATCGGTTGTATGTAACTCGATGATTGCTACAACCGCATTGTCTTTCCGGATTACGTAGCTCATGATTCCACCCTCAGTTGAGGAATGGTAAATAGGGGTTACACAGATTTCGATATGCCCATATGGCGAGCTTCTTAAAATGAATGTGTAATTCCCAAGATTGCCATTATATACTTTCTCTATATTCGCCATGATTACTCCTTTATTGTGCTTTATCATAATAGCAGTAACTTCCCTCATCCTGAAACACAGACGCCATAACTCTACCGATACATCAGTGGGATGTTATATTGTCTGATGAGAGAATTTGTCTAGCTCCGCTAGAAAGTAAGGTGATTATATCACACAATTATGGAAACCACAAGGGGACGGTCCTTTTTTGGCGTGTAAGTATTGAAAAAAATATAAATCAGTGAGATGATAATCAAAAATAAGAGCATTTGCATGAAGGAGAATGAAATATAATGACCGTAACATTTTTAGATTTTTTAGCAAATTTACAGCAAAATCATAACTTTTTGTTCATTACGATTTTGATATCTGCTGTAATTATGGTAAATGGTTGGACTGATGCTCCAAACACAATAGCAACAGCTATTTCTACGAGAAGTATGAGACCAAAGAGGGCACTATTACTTGCAGAGGTTTGTAACTTTTTAGGGGTATTGGTGATGTCGTTGATAAATGCAAAAGTTGCGCAAACAATTTTTAATATCGTAAATTTTGGAAATAATGCTCAAAATTCATTGATTGCGTTATGTGCAGCTTTGGTGGCAATTGTGCTATGGGCTGTTATGGCGTGGCTTTTTGGAATTCCAACAAGTGAATCACATGCATTAGTTGCTGGATTATCAGGCTCCGCTGTAGCTTTGACAAAAAGTGTTTCTGCAATAAATGGAAGTGAATGGCTTAAGGTATTGTATGGACTAGTAATTTCTACGGTTTTGGGGTTTGCATTAGGATATGGAATTACAAAGCTAATTGAGGTGGTTTGTAAAAATATTGATAGAAGGCGAACGACATCGTTTTTTAAACACTCTCAAGTCATCGGAGCTGGCGCAATGTCATTTATGCATGGGGCACAAGACGGACAGAAATTTATGGGCGTGTTCTTATTGGCTATAGCATTGGCGAATGGTAACGCAGAGATAACCAATTTTCAAATCCCAATTTGGCTTATGATTTATTGCTCTTTATTAATGACACTTGGAACATCTATTGGCGGATACAAGATAATAAAAAAAGTTGGCATGAAGATGACCAAATTAGAGCCATATCAAGGAACTGCTACCGATTTTGCAAGTGCAACCACTTTACTTTTGGCCTCAGCCTTTGGGCTTCCAATCAGTACAACTCATGTTAAAACCACCGCGATAATGGGAGTAGGAGCTTCAAGACGATTGTCAAACGTGAACTGGGGCGTTGTGAAAGAAATGTTTACGGCCTGGATTTTAACTTTTCCAGGATGTACACTTTTGGGATATGCAGTAACATTGCTGTTTATGAAAATTTTTATATAAGAGGAAAAGAAAATGGGAAAGAAAAACGAGTATAATTATTTTGATGTATTAATAATGATGTCAGAAAATATAGTGAATTCAGCAAATATTTTGAACAATACCATTAAAAACTATGATTATCAAACTATAGATGAAAATGTAACCGAAATCCACAAATTAGAAACTGATTGCGATAGGATGGTACATGAATTTAGCAATCAATTGGTAAAGGATTTTATTACACCTATTGATAGAGAAGATTTGGATGCAATAATTCATATGTTGGACGATGTAGAGGACAATATTGACGAGCTATTAATCAATTTTAAAATATTGGACATTACCAAAATTAGAAAAGAAATCGAGAAATTCACTGAACTAGTTGTTCATTCTGCTAATGCCGTAAAAGAAATGTTTATTTCATTTAAGAATTTTAAGAAAATTGATATAATCAAAGAAAAGATAATAGAAATAAATAATATAGAAGATAAAGGTGACGATACTTTTGAAGAATTAATGACGAATCTATATAAATTAAATGATCCGATGGAAGTTATAAAATGGACAAAGATATATAATGGATTTGAAAATTCTATAGATTCTTGTGAAAGATTGGGAGACAGAGTGTCTGTCACACTTTTAAAAAATAGTTAGGAGGTAGAAATGGAGTATAGAAGATTTGGTGATAAGGTTGTTGTTAGAATTGATAGGGGAGAAGAGATTTTAGCAAAAATAAAGGAGGTCGCTATTGCTGAAAATATAAAACTGGCATCGGTTTCAGCGCTTGGAGCCACAGATAATTTTACTGTTGGTGTATACAATGTTGAAGAAAAAAAGTACTATTCAAATCACTTCGAGGGACAATTTGAAATAGTATCGTTGACAGGAACTATTAATACAATGAATAGTGAATTCTACACACATATTCATTTTAGTGCAGGAAATGATAAGGGACAGGTTTTTGGTGGTCATCTAAATGAAGCAATTGTAAGCGCAACTTGTGAAATGGTCATAGATATAATTCATGGAGAAGTGGACCGATTCAAGGATGAAGAGGTTACTGGATTGAATTTATTTAAATTTATATAGAAAAATAGAAGCTTATGGAATTAAAAAAATCCATAAGTTTTTTGTAACCAAAAAGTAACAATAAATTAAATGTAATGAAACATATAAAATTTTAATTAATGGTAGAATAATTATGTGAAAAAAATAATTAATTAGAGGTATTGTTATGCAGAAGAAAATTAGAAAATTTGTGAGATTTATAGTTGTTGTTTTATTTATAACAATTTGTGCATTAATTGTTAATAAAACTTCTGAACTAAAAATATTCGGAGCAAGGGAGGCCTATGCCGATAGTTATGTGCTTGGCTCTGGAACATATATTCAAGTTGACGGTGGAGAATATGAATTTGAAGTTCAACCGGATGATTACGCATATGTATATGTAACTATTTCAGGACTTTCATCTGATGAAATGAAGTATGCATATATTCAAGCTGAGGTATGTCCAGAAGATGGATTGGATGGAAATGTGATAGAGGTAACTCAAGTCAATAATCGTGGTGATAAGTATATTGAAGTTAAAGGTGTTGGATCAGGTAAAAGTCAAGTGCTTCGTATAACACTATTTGATGGTGATGACAACAAATTGGGTACTGATGCATATGTTAGAATAAACGTAATGGAAAGAATTATATCAGAAAACATAGAAAGAGAAGATAGCAATGTAAGTATTAGTGCTGTTGATGCTGAAATAACAGTTGAAGATGAAAACACGGTATCTGTAACCACACCTGTGGGTAAGCAACTAGAAATCTTTTTAGAACCAAGTTCTTTTTCTAGTCGTAGAATGGTTGGTGCAAGATTTGTTGGAAATAATGCGGATGATTTTTCAGAATGTACAGAAGGCTTTATACTTGAACCAGACTCTCCTGGATCAGATAATTATAATGTGTTCATAAATTCTATAGCACCTGGTCAAGGTTCATTTATGATTTTCTTCTATAACTCTAGACAATATGGACCTGACACCACAGAATATATGGGAGAACCACTTTTGGTGAATTGGACTATAGTTGATAATTCTGTTTCAGTTCCAGTGGAAGGAATAAGTACTCCTGCATCAAAATACACTGGCTATTTGGGAAATGATGTAACAATTGCAGTTGAATTTTCTCCTAGCGATGCTACACAAATACCTACTAGTTTAACATGGAATATAGATGATGATGAGATTATAGAATATAAGAGTGAAGCTTATGATACAAAAAATAAGTTGTATAAAGGAGTGTTTGAAGCTAAAAAAATAGGTACAACAACCGTTGATATTACAATTCCTGATACTGATATTACTACTTCAGTTGATGTAGAAGTAAAACCAGTACCTATTCAAAGTTTATCAATGACTCCAGCTTATCAAGCAAATAAATCAGAAGAATTTACACTGAGTGCTACAGCTCAAGGTGAAAATATTGATGAGACTACTTTAGAAAATGAATTAGAATGGATTATAGATGATACATCTATATTGGCGTTAGGGGATGATAGCAATAGACAGGGAAAAGTTTACTCACAATCGTTTGTTCCTCTAAAGGCTGGTTCAACAACTGTCTCTGTACAATATCCTGGAACAAATATTTTTACATCATGTACAGTTACAGTGGTTGAAGTAGTTAATATGACTGGAATTGAACTAAATGAAGATACATTACAAGCTGGAATAAATGATACAATATTTTTGTCAGCAACTGCACAACCTAGTGGTGCAACAGATGCACCAACTAATTTGATATGGGAAATTGGAGATCAAAATGTAGTAAAACTTGATGAGAGTACATCCGGCACTTCATACTATGAAACATTTAATGCTGTTGGTGTTGGAACAACTACAATAACGGTAAAAACACCGGATGGCAGATTTTATGATACGGCTACAGTAAGCGTATATCCATCTAGTATTACTGAATTATTTTCGAGTCAAGAAACGATAAATTTTATTGAGGGAGATGGAGCTCAATTAGTAGAAATTACATGGAATCCAAGTCACATTGTTCCTATACCTGCTATTTCTACCCGTTTTGTAGGAACTCAAGGTATAGCTAGTTGTATGGTAGAATCAAGTACAAGCGAAAAGATTACTTTGTTGGTAAATCCAATTAGTGTTGGTACAACAACGTTAGTTGCTGAAGTACAGGGAAAGCAGGTATCAATTCCTGTAAATATCGCCCCACCTATGGTATTTATTGATTCAATTTCATTAAATAAAACATCAGAATCATTAAAAGTTAGCCAAGGAATGCAATTAACTATTTCTACTTCGCCAGAAAATGCAAACGTTTTTCCAAGTGAATTTGAATGGGAAATTTCAAATCCAGCTCTTATGGAAAGAATACCATTAGGAACAACAGAACAAGGTTCAGTAGAGCTATCTGCAGAGTTTAGAGCATTAGCAGCAGGAACTACAACAATTACAGCTAAGTACCCTGGAAGAGATATTACAGCATCTTGCGTAGTAACAATTACCGACGCTGATGTTGAAATGACTGGAATTGCTTTTGATAAAGGCGATTCACAAGTTGAAATCAATAATTCAATCACAATTAATGCTAGTATCGAACCAAATAATGTAACAAACCCACCACAAACTCTAGTGTGGAGTGTAGGAGATAATACAATACTTGAAGAAGATACAACATATTCTAATGGAGAGTTTAGTAAGAAATTTAATGCTAAAAAGATAGGTACAACTACAATTACAGCAAGCACAACGGATGGAGCTTTTTCAAAAACTATTAACGTAGAAGTAATTGGAAATATAATTCAAGAATTATATATAGATCATGAAACATTGCCACTTACAATTGGAACAGATGGAACATTAAAACTAACATGGGTTCCAAACCATATGGAACCAACACCAGTTCCAACATTGAGTTATTCACAATCAGGAATTGTAGATGCTTCTGTACAGGTTGGCAATGAAGAAGCTACCATAACATTAACACCACTTAGTGTAGGAACAACAACATTAACAGCTACTGTCCAAAATAAACAAGTAACTTGTGAGATAACAGTTGTAAATCCTACAATTCCAATAGAATCAATTTCATTGGATAAAACAACAGAGTCTTTGAAAGTTGGACAAGGATTGAGATTAACAGCTTCAGTAACACCTAGCAATTCAACAGAAATCCCAAATAGATTTTCATGGGTTACTTCAAACGATAATTTGGAGCAAGTGATGTTAGGACTGGATACTGATGAACCAGAATATACTGCAGTGTTTAATGCTGTAAAAGCCGGAACAACAACGATTACAGTTAGTGTTCCTGGGACAAATATTAGCGCTTCATGCGTAGTTACAATTGCACCAGAAGATGTAAACATGACTGGAATTGAATTAGATGTAGATGATTCAATTGAGCTTGAAGCTTTAAGCACGGTTACAATTAATGCAAGTATAATTCCAGATAATACAACAAACCCACCAACAACTTTGGTATGGGAAGTTGGAGATAGTACAAAACTTATAAATTACGGACAAAACAATAGTCCATTTACAAAAAGTTATAAAGCTGTCGGAATTGGAGAAACAACAATAACAGTAAAAACTCCAGATGAAGCTTTTTCAAAGACAGTTACAGTAAATATAGTACCTACAAAGATAACACAAATGAACATTGATAAAACTGAATTATCAATGAAGATGGGAGAAAACGGAAATGTTAAAGTAACCTGGACTCCAACAGAGTTAATTCCTCAAGCTAATCCAACAATTAGTTTCACTGAGGACGGAATTGTAGAAACCAAGAATCTTCAATTAAATTCAGGAAAATATGACATTACTCTTGAAGCACTAAAAGTTGGAACAACAACAATGACAGTATCATGTCAAGATAAGCAAGTCTCTTGCGATATAACTGTTGAACCAATTTCATTAGAAGCAATTTCTTTGGATAGAAAAACTGCAACAGTAAAAATTGGAAATACAATCGCTTTAAATCTTTCATTGAAACCAGATAATACAACAGAACTACCAGATGAGGTTCTTTGGAAATTATCAAATACAAAGATGGAACAAGTGTTGACTGGTCTAGATGATGAGAAACCTGATTATCGTGAATTTAGAGCTCTTGAAGTCGGAGAGACAACAATTACTGTAAGTATCCCTGGAACAGATTTGAGTGATACATGTGTAGTTACAATAGTTGACGATGACATTGATATGACAGGAGTACAATTAGATAAAGAAACTGCTGAAGTTACAGTTTTTGAGTCAATTGACTTTAATGCAAGTATAATTCCTGAAAATGCTACTGATGCACCAAGCAGATTAGTATGGACAATCGAAGACGATGGTATACTAGAAGAAGATTCAAGCACAACATCAAATTCATTTAGCAAAAAATTCAATGCTATAGGAGTTGGAGAAACTACAATTACAGTAAAAACACCTGATGGAAGTTTTTCAGATACAGCTACTATAACAGTAAATGGAAATGAAGTTGAAGAATTATTTATAGACAAAACATATTGGACACTAGATGTTGAAAGAGATGCTGGTGAAGTATTAGAATTAACATGGAATCCTGAAAAAGTGTTGCCTATACCAGATATAGATATTTCAATATCTGATGAAACAGTACTTGAAATATCTGAAGTTGAAGTTGATTCAAGTTATGCACTACTTACACTAAATCCACTAAAAGTTGGAAGAACAATGGTAACTGCAAAAGTTGGAGACAAAGAAGTGAGTTGCGAAATAGTTGTAGTACCTACACCAGTTGAAATAGAATCAATTTCATTAGATAAGAAAACAGAAACAGTTAAAGTTGGACAAGGTGTTCAATTAACAGTTAATGTTGAGCCAGATGATGCAACAGAATTGCCAGATAAGTTCTTATGGAGAGTGTCAAATAGTAAGATGCAACAAATACTAGTTGGACAAAATCCAGATGAATTAGAATATACAGCTGAATTTAATGCTTTAGAAGTTGGTACAACGATGATTACAGTAAGCACACCAGATGGAAAATATAGCGATACTTGTGTAGTTACAATTCAACCAGCTGATGAACCAGAAGATCAACTAGTTGTTGATATAGATGAGTATAGTGAAGCAGAAAATGGCGTTATTGATTACTTAGAAAGTAATAACGAATTAACATTATCACAATTAACATCAAATATAGAAACTAATGGAACAATTAATGTATATATAAAAGGACAAAAAGTTACTGATGTAAATGCAAAACTTCCAACAGGAGCTGTAATTGAGATTTCAAAAGGAAACCAAAAAGTTTCATTTGAATTAGTTGTTCGTGGTGATCTAAATGGAGATGCAGATGTAGATGAAATAGACTTATTAATGTTAGCTAGATTTAATGCTGGATTTAACGAAGAAGTTAATGCCGTAAAAGGACCTTATTTGAGGGCAACAAATGTTAAAAATGACGATGCCTTTGGTGACGATATAGATTTATTAAAATTAGCTAGATTATTAGTAGGATTAGAATGATTATAAGAAATATCAAATTATAAAAATAAAGGGAGACCAAAAATGAAAAAAAGAAAAATTCTTTTAGCAATAATATTAATAGTTAGTATTATTTTGGTTGCAGGTGAAGCTTTTGCAGAGACTACAGTCAATTGGGCAAAAGGCACTAATGATCAAACTGGTTCTGTTGGTGAAACAAAGGTTGCCAATATAGGTTTCCAAAATACATCAGTTGACGTTGGTGTAGTAAGTGGAACTATTAACTTCAATACTCAATACATCCAAGTAATATCAGTTGAAAAAGGAGATTGGTCACTAACATATAATCCAGATAATGGAAAATTTAATGCTGTAAATACAAATGGTAGTAAGTCAGGCAATATTATTAAAGTTACTTATAAAATAATAAAAGATATAACAAGCGATACAAATATAATAAGTGTTAGTGGATTAAAATATACAGCTATTGGCTATGATACATATGTAGAAGGCAATACACTAAATCTGAAGATGATTAAACAATCATCTTCAGATCCTGCAGATACTAGCGATACCACGGACACTACAGATACAACAGACACAACAACTCCTGTAGATCCAACAGATACAACAGATACTACAGATACAACAACTCCAGTGGATCCAACAGATACATCATCTAATACAACACCTGGACCTAACACAAATACAAATACTAATACAAACCCAAGACCAAATACTAACACTAACAAGCCAAGTGGTTCAAACAATAGTGGTGTTGATAATACAATGTCAAATAAAGGATTACCATATACAGGATTAGTAGTAAGACATTCTTTGAAAATACTATTAGCTATTGCAATCGTAATTGTTTTAGTAATTAGATATTTTGTTAAATATAAAAAAATTGATGTTGAATAATAAAGCAAGATAAAAAAGCGAAATAACAAATGAAAAAGTATGATTTTAAAAGGATAAGTATTAATGAAAAATAAGAAAATAGCCATTATTCCAATAATTGTATTTTTAATTGCTATAGTTTTGATAATATGCAATCGTTGCTTCTCTGACAAAAGTGGCGAGGAAAACTATCTAAATAGTGTATATAAAGAATATACTAAAATGTCAAAGCCTACAATTAAGAGTGATAATGTGATTTATCATATTGATTATATGGATTATATTAGTGGGACAGACAAATACCAATTGGAAGTTGATAGAGATGGAAATTACGATTTGATTTATGTTAAATACAAGAAGGAAGAAGCTTCTGTTGGGCAAAACTACTATTTCCGTGGAACATTTTCTGAGAATGATTTTGACTCATTTAAACAAATAATTTCGCAGATGGAGAGTTACCTAGAAGGAATAAAAAAAGATTATAATAATTATGAGTTTTATTATAATTATGAAGATATTAAAGAGCAAAATGAAAATGGCAATAAGTTTTTAAAGGCTATAATGACAGAGATTATAAATCATACAATTTATAATAATGACGGTAATAGAATATCTAACTTTGAAGAAATACTATCAATCATGGGAAAATTTAATCTAAACCCCAATTTAGATCTTGAAGCTGAATTGGTTTTAAATGAAAAGGGTGTTATTCAAGAAGAGACCAAGCCACAATTCGGAGAAAACGAAGAGGTAAAGACAAGCGAAGAAGGACTAGAAAATGGTAATTCTGTAAGTGGTAGCGAGAAAGCAGAAAAGAGTGGCTTTGAAAGCGTTCCTTTGGCAACAGGCGAAAAGCAAGCTACTGCCAGATTGGATAGAATTATTATAGATTTTAAAGATAATGCTTCTGATTCAGAAATTGTATCAGTTGTGCAAAGTATTAGTGCAGGAATACTTTTTAGATTTGAATCTGGAAAACGATTTATTGTTACAGTTGATGGTTGTATTGATGAGGCTCAAGTGTTAGAAAAATGTAAAGCAATCAAAGAAACATTTAAAGAGTATGTTGAAAACGCCGAATTATGCTATGAATAAGGAAGAATAATACTAGAAAAATATAGGAATATGATTGTATAAGATATAGGAATAAAATAATTAAGTGATGAGAAGACCTGAGTTATTGGGGAGTGATGACTGATGACGAAGGTCTTTTTTGTATGCTGTTGATATTCGTGAAAGATGATAATGATTTTTTACTATATATATTGTATTTTTGGAAAATTAAATATATAATACAAAAGGAAATTTTGGATTTTTATGAGGGAATATGAAAACAATTTTGAACGATTTAAAAAGAAAAAGTTTTGTTATTAGTAAATCGAGCCAGCTGTAGTGGCGCTTTTTTGCGTTACACTAGCTGGCTTTTAGTTTGTAAAAAAGAAAAATGGAGGTGGAGATTTGAAAAAACGCGGATTTTATGAAATTCTTTCAAATGAGAAAATAGCAAAAGATGTTTATAAAATGGTCTTAAAAGGTGATACGTCAGACATTAGATATCCGGGGCAATTTATAAATATTAAAATCGATGATTTATATCTTAGAAGACCAATTTCTGTATGTGACTATGATGAGAATAGTATTTGCATAATTTTTAAAGTAGTGGGACATGGAACTGAAAAAATGGCAGAAATGGAAGTTGGAAAAACACTTGATATTCTTACAGGCCTAGGAAATGGATTCTTTACAAACAGAAGTGGAGATAATCCATTATTAGTGGGCGGAGGCGTTGGTACTCCACCAATGTATCGTCTATGCAAAGAATTGATAGCTGAAGGCAAGAAGCCAATTGTAGTATTAGGATTTAATTCTAAAGAAGATGTTTTCTATGAAGAAGAATTCAAGAAATTAGGTGCAGAAGTTTATGTTTCAACAGTTGATGGAACATATGGAACAAAAGGATTTGTAACAGATATCATCAAGACACTTGATGGTTACACATATCATTATGCATGCGGACCACTTCCAATGTTAAAAGCTTTGTACAACACTGCAGTTGGTGACGGTGAGTACAGCTTCGAAGAAAGAATGGGATGCGGCTTTGGAGCCTGCATGGGATGTACGGTTAAAGTGAAAGATGGATTCAAAAGAGTTTGCAAAGATGGTCCAGTGCTAAGGAAGGAGGAAATTATATGGGAGTAAACAATAATGCAAAAGGGGACGGTCCTTTTTTGGCGGTAGAGCTTAGCGGAATTAGGCTTGAGAACCCTGTAATTCCAGCTAGCGGGACTTTTGGCTTCGGGTATGAGTTCGCGGACTATTATGATATTAACTGCCTAGGATCGATATCCTTGAAAGGAACAACAAAAGATCCTAGATATGGAAATCAATTACCAAGAATAGCAGAATGTAAAGATGGATTAATAAATTCTATTGGACTTCAAAATCCTGGAGTAGAAAAAGTTATAGAAGAAGAAATTCCAAAAGCAGCTCGCTATTATAAGAAACCAATGATTGCGAATGTTAGTGGATTTTCTATTGATGAATACGTTTATACATGTGAAAAGATGGACAAAGTTGATGAAATTGGAATTATCGAACTAAACATAAGTTGTCCAAATGTACATAAAGGCGGAATGGCTTTTGGAACAAGCCCAGAGGCTGCAAAGGAAGTTACAAAAGCAGTAAAAGCAGTAGTTAAGAAACCTTTATATGTAAAACTTACACCAAATGTAACCAATATTGCAGAAATTGCCAAAGCGTGTGTTGATGGTGGAGCTGACGGAATTGCATTGATAAACACATTGCTAGGAATGAGAATAAATCTTAAAACAAGAAAGCCTGTTATAGCAAACAAGATGGGCGGCTTTTCTGGACCAGCAATTCTACCAGTTGCACTTAGAATGGTTTACCAAGTGTACGAAGCAGTTGATGTTCCAATAATTGGAATTGGTGGAATTGAAACAGCGGAAGATGTTATCGAAATGATGCTTGCTGGAGCCACTGCTATCGAGATAGGTGCTGCAAATTTGGTTAACCCATATGCATGCAAGGAAATTATTGATGCATTACCAGCTGCTATGAAGAAATATGGAATAGATTCACTTGAGTCAATCATAGGCGCCGCCCACTAACATATGGGGACGGTCCTTAAATGGCGCGTGAATTAAATTATAAGTATTAGTTGAAACTTAAGAATCGAATTTAAGCGGTTTTTAAGTGATAAAGAAGTATATTTGATGCGGGAGGATTTTCTATGTATTATGAAGGAATAGAACCTTATTTAAATAATCTCGAAGACAAGAATATTGGAATAGCTGGTGGATCTGTAGTTGCAATGGCCATGTCAAGTATAAATTCATTAATTATATATATTTGTAATTTAACAATCGGCAAAAAGAAGTATATGGAAGTTGAAGATAAGGTATGTGAAATTCTCTCTGAAGCTAGTAGTTTAAAGACAAAAACTTTACAATTTATAGATGATGATAAAGCAGTACTAGACAAGATTTTAACTGCATACAAGAACCGTATGGAGAATCCAAATGCCTATTATCAAGCATGTAAAGATGGTGTGGATTTTTGTGTAGAGGTGCTTGAAACCTCAGTTGCAATTCTTAAATTGGCTGAAAAAATAAGTCTGTATGGCAATAGAATGCTTTCAAGTGATTTTCAAATATGTGCTCACTTTGGTCTTGCATCAGTAAAATCTTCGATCGTGAATGTAAATATAAATTTAATAGAAGAATTAGGTACAGAATATACAGAATGTGTTAACAGAAAATGTCAAAATCTTTTAAACGAAGCAGTAGATATTTCAGAAAGAATAATTGAAAATTCTAAATAAGGAGATTATATGGAAATTTTATTAGAAGGAAAAACTCCAGCAGAGCAGATAAAATCATCTTTTGAGGATAGGATGAATTATTTAAAAAAGAATGATTTTTGCCCAAAACTTGCTGTTTTAGCTTTGAACATGGAAGATGCAAGTGCTTCATATGTGAGAAGAATTGAAAACAATTGTCAGAAATATGGCATTGGATTTAAGCTTTTTAATACGAATTCTGATAATGAGTTTGTGGGAACTTTTAATCAAGTAAAGTCAAATTCAGAATACACTTCAATCATGTTTCAAGAGCCATTGCCAAAACAATTGGCTAATTTGATTAATCAAATCGAAGAAAATAGGGATGTTGAGGGTGTTTCCGACGCTAATATGGGAAAGCTTTTTAAAGGAGATACCAATGTCAATATTCCATGCACGAGTCGCGCTGTAATCGAGATCTTAAATTTTTATAAAATCGATTTAAAAGGAAAAAACGTAGTCGTAATCGGCAGAAGTAATATTGTTGGAAAACCATTGATACCACAGCTTTTAAATATGAATGCTACAGTAACAATATGTCACTCAAAAACTCAAAATATGTCAGAGATAATTAAAAAAGCTGACGTGGTAATTGTTGCAGTTGGAAATAGTAACTTTTTGAAGAAAGATATGATAAAAGATGATGCTGTAGTTGTTGATGTGGGAATTAATTATGTAAACGGAAAACTGGTTGGGGACGTAGATTATGAGAATGTTAAAGATAAAGCTTTTGCTATTACTCCAGTTCCAGGAGGGGTTGGAATTGTAACAAATGCTTTATTGATTGAAAATATTATTGCATCAGCCGAGAGAATGGTGAAGAAAAAGGAGGAAAAATGGGTAAAGGAGTAATAATTGCGCTTGATTTTAGCACTCGCGAAGAAACTATGAAATTTCTTGATTTATTTCAAGATGAAAAATTATTTGTAAAAATCGGATATGAAATTTTTTATTCAGAAGGGCCAAGTATTGTTGAAGAAATAAAACGCAGAGGTCATAAGATTTTTCTGGATTTAAAATTGCATGATATTCCAAACACAGTTGAAAAAGGAATGAGGTCACTTTCAAGGTTGGGCGTTGACATGACCAATGTTCATGCTGCTGGGACAATCGACATGATGAGGGCCGGATTAAACGGACTAACAAGAGAGGATGGCACAAGGCCAATGCTAATAGCGGTAACTCAACTTACGTCAACCAGCCAAGAGAGAATGGAAGAGGAAATTCTTATACACGAACCAATCGAAGATGTAGTAATGCATTACGCTGAAAATGCAAAAAAAGCGGGATTGGACGGGGTTGTATGTTCTCCGTTGGAAGTTCAAAAAGTCAAAGAAAGATGTGGAAAAGAATTCATTACGGTTACACCAGGAATCAGATTTACAAGTGAAAAGAAAGACGATCAAACAAGAATTGCGACGCCGGCATTGGCAAAAGAAATTGGATCTGATTATATAGTCGTAGGTCGACCAATCACAAAAGCGGAAAATCCATTAGAAGCATATAGAAAATGTGTTGAAGACTTCGTTGGATAAAAATCATTGTTTAATCATAAATTTAAGAAATTGCTGGATTATTTTAATTTATAGCTATATTTATTTTAAAACGGGGCGCCAAAATAGGACCGTCCCCAAAGGAGGATATATGGAAGAAATAATGTCATTATTATTTGAAACAAACGCATTTAAAATCAGTGATCCAGATCATCCATTCTGGACCACAGCAGGAAAGCTAACACCATACTACATAAACACTCACTTTTTATATGGTAGCCAAGCAGATGCTGAGGAGCTTCTTGATTACATTAATCAACAGCTTGAGTCTGAAGAAAGAATCAAAATACCACAAAATGTGTTTAAAAAGGTGTATGAACAATATAGTTCAAATCCAATCTATAAAACAATTCTTGATTTGCTAATCGAATACTTAAAGGAACATATTAACATAGATGAAGTAGATTATATTTCTGGTGGTGAAAGAAGAGATTGGTATTTCTCAATGATGGTTGCTTATCTTTTGAAAAAGCCACATATCACAATTTATAAAGATGTTACTGCAATTGAAAGCAGTTTCGATTTTGAAACAAATTCTCAACAAGCAAATTTTGATAATAAAAAAATACTACATGTCGCCGATTTACTTACTGTTGCATCAAGCTTCGTGAGAGCTTGGATTCCAGCTGTTCAAGATTTAGGAGGAAATCTAAAGTGGGCACTTGTTGTAGTTGATAGAAATCAAGGTGGACCCGAAGTCCTTGCTGAGCATGATGTGCAAGCGTTAAGCTTGTTCAAAATAGATGAATCATTCTTTGATAGAGCACTTGAATTAGGAAAGATAAATCAAACACAACTTAAATTGTTAAAAGCATACACGAATGATCCTGATGGAAGTATGAAACAATTTTTGATAGATCATCCAACATATGTAGAAGAAGCATTAAATGGTAGTGATGAAAAAGCTGCTAAGAGAGCAAAGCTTTTAATAGAAGGAAATTTTTACGGATTAAATTAATAGATTTTTTTGAAAGGATTAAAAAATGAGAGATTTAGTTGGAATCGAAGATTTGTCACGCGAAGAAATCGATGAACTAATCAGAGTTGCAATGGATATTTTTGATAATCGTGATAAATATAGCGAAAAGTGTAAGGGCAGAATTTTAGCAACACTATTTTTTGAACCAAGTACTAGAACAAGATTGAGTTTTGAATCTGCAATGCTAGGACTTGGCGGAAACGTGATAGGCTTTTCTGATGCATCAAATTCATCAACATCAAAAGGAGAAACTTTAGCTGATACAATCACTGTAGTTAGCGGATATTCTGATATCATAGCTATGCGTCATCCCAAAGATGGATCTGCGTATGTAGCTACCATGCATTCAAGGGTGCCAGTGATTAACGCTGGGGACGGAGGTCATAATCATCCAACTCAAACACTGTTGGACTTAATGACCATAAGAAAAGAGCTAGGAAGACTTGACAATTTTACAATTGGGCTTTGTGGAGACCTAACATTTGGAAGAACTGTCCATTCACTTGCAACAGCTTTGTCAATATATGATAATGTAAATTTTCTTTTCATATCACCAAAAGAACTAAAAATGCCAGATTATATAAAAGAAATGTTGACAAAAAAGGGCATTACATATACTGAAGTAGAAGATCTTGAAGAAAACATAGACAAGCTGGATGTCCTATATATGACAAGGGTTCAGCGTGAAAGATTTTTAAACGAAGAAGACTATGTCAGACTAAAAGATGTATATATTTTGGACAAAGCTAAATTAAAAAAAGCCAAAAAAGAATTATGCATTCTGCATCCGTTGCCAAGAGTAAATGAAATCTCAATTGAAGTGGATGACGATCCAAGAGCTTGCTACTTCAGGCAAGCTGAGTACGGAAGATATATGCGTATGGCACTTATTTTAAAATTATTGGATATTAAATAAACGGAGGAAAAAATATGGTTATAAATATCGTAAAGGTTGTTATAGCACTTATCCCAGCTATAATAACGACAATGAAAAATGGGAACAGAGAAAGCAGATGGAAAACATCTTTTACAATTTTAGGAATTATTTTGTTGGGAATTGGAATTGAGTGCTTGATTTCATGGATTTATAGCAAATTAGTAATTGGCTATTCATTTATGGATAACCTAATCTTTTCACATTTAATGGTTGGACTTGTTATGATTGTAGCGTCTGTAATGTTTGCAATTGCATATAAAGATAAGGTTAATAAGAAAGATTCGATAAAAGTTTTATGCGCTATGTTTGTAGTATTCGTAATTTGGTTTTTAGTAAGTATTGATTTCAGTAAAAATGCTCAAGCAAATTCAAAAGATTTAGCAAGAAATGTTCCAATTTGGATTTCACAAGCATTGTGCTGTATTTCGCATTGTAATCTATTCTTACATCTTTTATCATTAGCAGATAAAAAACAGTAATATTGGAATCTCGTGACAAATGTCACTATAAAATAGAATGAGGACGCGTCAAAAAAGGACCGTCCCCATAGGATTCTCCAAGGAGGAAAGTATGAATATTGATAGCATACAAAATGGCTATGTTATAGACCATATAAAGGCTGGACATGGCATGAAAGTATATGAATACCTAAAGTTAGGTGAGTTAACTTGTTCAGTGGCATTAATACAAAATGCCAAAAGCAATAAGCGCGGTCGTAAAGATATAATAAAAATTGATGATAGTCGCCCAATTGATTTTGATGTGTTGGGATACATTGATCCAGAGATAACAATAAATGTTATAGAAAACGGAGTTAACATTAAAAAATATCATCCGGAGTTAAAAGAAGAATTGGTTGATATTGTTAAATGTAAAAATCCAAGATGTATTACTTCAATTGAAAGAGGATTGAAGCAAATTTGCGTATTAACCAACAGAGAGCAAGCAAAATATAGATGCAAATATTGTGATTCTGAAGTGTAGAAATTAATAAAAAAATCAATAATACAATAAAAAAATTTAAGTATCATAATAATTATAAAATCATAAAAATCATAAAATATCATTCTTTTTATGAGAGGAGCGGCAGATGATTGTAATTGAGAATTTGTCAAAATCATTTGGTGAAAAGATAGTATTGGATAAATTATCATGTCAAATAAAAGAAAGCACCATTTATGGAATTATCGGAGTTAATGGTGCTGGTAAATCAACTCTTTTAAGAACTATTAATGGCATATATATGCAAGATAGTGGAACAATCTTAATAGATGGAGAGAATATAGTTGATAATGAGAATTTAAAACAAAGTATTGCTTTTGTACCAGATGAATTTTACTTTTTTTATGGATATAAATTAATTGATTTAGCAAAGTTTTATCAATCATTATATAAAAGATTTGATATGAATAGATTTAATCAAATAATAAAAATATTAGGATTAAATTCCAAAGAAAAGATTTCTACATTCTCAAAAGGGATGAAGAGACAATCTGCGCTAGCTTGTGCGCTTTCGACAAGGGCAAAGTATATGTTTTTTGATGAAACATTTGATGGGTTGGATCCTATAAAAAGAAATGATATCAAAGCAATACTAAAGCAAATTGCTCATGGAGATGGAACAACTATAGTTTTAACAAGCCACAATTTAAAAGAAGTTGAAGATGTTTGCGATGATATGGGGATTCTTACAAAGGGAAATTTATCACTACAAAATGAAATTCAAATTCAGAATGCGACAATATCAAAACTGCAAGTTGCTTTTTACAAACCAGTACCAGAACAAATGATAAGAGCGGCTTTGTCAAGAGCAAATATCAATCAAGTAATAGAATGTAAAGTTGTTGCGAGAGTAGCTACTATTATTTTTAAAGGGAATGCAAACCAAGGAATTAAAGCATTAAAACTATTAAATCCAGCTTTAATAGATGAATTGAAGCTTTCATTGGAAGAAACATTTGTCTATGAAAAGGAGGAATTTGAAAATGTCTCAAATAGAAAATAATAGTAATAATATTAATATGAATAATAGTACAAATAACAATAACAATAATAACAGCACAACACATTTTCGCGCAAGAAATATTAATTTGAGCTTTATAAAAGAACTGTTCAAAAAAAATGCAATACTTTATTTAGCATTGATATTTGCAATTCCTGTTTTAGGTTTGCTTTTTATAATATTGTATAGTGGAGAGGAATCATACTATCGTGCAAACCCAATATGTGATTTTAATGAATTATTGCCATTTACAGCTTTGATTATAGCGACTATTCCAGCTATTCTATCAATAACATTATTTAGTTGGGTATTTAAAAGAAAAAAAGTTGATTTTATATGTTCAATGCCAATAAATAGAAGAACAATGTGCTTGAGTGCAACTTTGTTAGGAGTAGCAATTATAATAATTATAAGTTTACTTTATTTATTAGGTTTAGGATTAGGTTCTATAGTAAGTGCTAAACATTTTTTTGCAAAACAACTATTAGATACATTTATTTATATGGTTTTGGCAATGTTGTTTTTGTTTGGAATTTGTAATTTGGCAATGTCAAGAGCTGGAAATTTGGTGACTCAAGCCATATTAATACTACTTTTATTATTTTTTATACCACTTTCAGTTTTAGTTTGTAGAGAAATGGGAAGAACCAGAATACATTATTTTGAAGGATATTCACAATATGAGTATTTGTATGATCAGGTAAATGGAACAGACTATTTGCCGATACCATTGAATTCAGTTTTTGGAGAAAAAACTAGAGCTTTATCGACTACCAAAATAGCTCAATCACTTGCTTATATTGCGGTAATATATATTTTGACTCAAGTTTTGTTCGAACATAGAAAAATGGAAGAAAATCAAGAAAGTTTTAAAAATGTTTTAGTCCATGAAATTGTAAAAGTTATGACAATGCTGATTCCGATGTCAGCTATTGTATATGGAATATTTGATGAAAATATAGAGATTCCGCTTATTTTGATTTTTGTTATTATTTCAATAGTGTATGTGATTCTATATGACTTAATAACTTCTAAAAAAGTTAAAATAAAGTATTCAATTATCACAATAGCAAGTGTTTATTTAATATCAATCATATTAGGATTTTCTCTATATAAAGTAGATGAAGTAAGTCAAAGAGGGAATAGAAATCTTTCAGTCAATTCGATAAATGCTATATATATTAAAGTTCCATGTAGTGATGAATGGTATGAAATAAGTGATGCAGATTGTATAAATGATTTTATAAAATATAAGTATTCAAAAGACAGTAGTTATGACTATTCCCAATCGCTAACTGAAAAATATGATGAGTGGGATAATGATTCTGATGAAACGGAAAAGTATGCCAGTGCTCAGGAAAAGCAAAATACAACAAGTTTATCAGTTTTAATTAAATTAAAAAATAATCGAAAATATAGATTGTCAAATACAACTATAAGTGAAAATGCCTATAATAAAATCTTTAATAATTATTTAGAATATATTAAAACTAAGGCAATGGATGATATAAGAACTAAATCAGCCTTTTGGACAAAAAATTATGAAAATCCTCAATTCAAAACTTTTGATTTAGTAGGGGTAAAATCTAAAGAATGTGATTTATATGAAATAATTAATATAGTGAAAAATAAATCTACTTTTGAGTTATATCTTGATAGTAATTCAAGTTCTGATAATATTTTTAATTACCACTACCAAGGCTTTTTATATAATGATTTTATAGTAAATGATCTAAGTCTTTATAATTAGAATAATCTTATAAATATTATGATTATGCTCTTATAATTATTATACTCTTATAATTATAATACTCTTATAATTATAATAAGCTCATGCCTTAAGTTTTAATCTTAAAAATTAATAGAATTTCTTGTATTTCAAAAAAATTATATATATACTAAAATCAGTTATAATATTGCTAGTGAATAATTATAAAAATCATTAAATACCAGTAATTTTGATAGTATTAGCATTGATGATGGTTATGGCAATGCTAATACTTCTATTTACAAAGGATGTAGAGAATGCAGCTTAAGTTTATTTATTAGCCAGAAAATGGAGGCCGATATTGAAAAAATTAGTTGTGATAGATGGAAATAGTATTTTGAATAGAGCTTTTTTTGCTATTATGGGAAGCAAAGCTTTGATGACTCCTGATGGAACATACACAAATGCAGTGTATGGGTTTTTAGCAATAATGTTCAAAATGTTGGAAGATGAAAAGCCTGACTACTTAGTTGTAGCTTTTGACGTACATGCTCCAACAAAACGTCATGAGATGTATGCAGATTATAAAGGCACCAGAAAAGGCATGCCTGACGAATTGAAAATGCAAATGCCAATAATCAAGGAAGTACTTGAAGCAATGAACATTAAGATAATTGAAATGGCAGGATATGAAGCAGACGATATACTTGGAACTTTATCTAGATATGGAGAAGAGAATGGTTTGACTGTTAGATTATTAACGGGTGACAGAGATTCTTTTCAATTAGCGACAAAGAACACAATAATAATGCTTCCTAGAACTAAGGGTGGAAAGACCGAAACAGATATCTATGATGAAGATGCAATCAAGGAAACATATGGCGTTGAACCAATTCAAATGATTGAAGTTAAAGGTCTTATGGGAGATACATCAGACAACATTCCGGGTGTTCCAGGAGTTGGAGAAAAAACAGCATTAAAACTAATTAAAGAATTTGAAAATATAGAAAATTTATATAGCCAATTGGACGCAGGAGAAGCAGCTAGTGTAAAAGGCAAGCTTAGAGAAAATCTTATTGCAAACAAAGAACTTGCTTTTCTATCAAAAAAATTGGGCACGATTGATGTTGATGCTCCAATAGAAAAGGACTTAGAAGAATGCAAGGTAGAAGAATGGGACAGAGAAAAAGTTTATCAATTGTTCAAAGTGTTGAGATTTAAGCGATTTATAGAAAGATTCCAATTAGGTCCCTTAGGGGACGGTCCTATTTTAGCTCAAGAGAAGAAATCAGATGCGATAGATTCAAGTGAGAATCCAAAAGAAGAAAAAAATGAACATCAACTTGATATAAGTGATGTTTCAAACAAAGATGGCTCTGATAAATCAAATAAGGATGAAGAAGCTACAAAATCAATTTTAGATTCTCAACCATCAAAAGAGCTTGACTTTACCGTAAAAGATGTTATAACAGATAAGGAATTAGATGATTTAATCGAAAAAATCAACGCTTTAGGCAGAATGAATGTTGCCTTTGAAATTGCTGATATTGTTAATTTTGATATTGTCATTCCAAAAAAGATTTTAAAAGTGTATATTACGATTGACAATTGCGTTTATGCCGTTGAATTTAAGCCTAATTGGCAAAAGTTGAAACCACTTTTTGAAGACGAAAAAATTCTAAAAGTTGGACATGACGTAAAATACAATATGATTTTATTGATGCAATATGGCTTCAAACCAGCTGGATTTGGCTTTGACACTAAAATTGCAGCATATCTATTAAATTCAAATATTGGAAAATATCCAATTGCCGATGTAGCTTTAACATACTTAAATAAAGATGTTGATGGCTATTTAGAAGAAAAGGGTGTTGTTCTTGATAAAAAAGGAAAGCAAACATCGTTATTTGATGAAGAAAATTCGACAGCAGATTCTTCTAACGAGAATTTGGTATTTGCAGTAGAAAGTTATTTAGTAAGCCAATTAAAAGAAGTTTTGGAAGAGAAGCTAAAAGAAATCGGTTCGTATGAGCTTTTTACCAATATCGAAATGCCAATGGCAGCGGTACTAGCCGAAATGCAATATGTTGGGGTTTATGTAGACGAAGAAGAAATCTACAAGTTTGGTGAGCATTTAAAAAGAAATCTTGAGGAACTTAGAATTGATATTTTCAAGCAAGCTGGCGAAGATTTTAACATTAATTCAACGCAACAATTGGGGCATATTTTATTTGAAAAATTGGAATTGCCTGCTGGCAAAAAGAATAAAACTGGCTACTCAACTGATGTAGACGTATTAGAAAAAATCAAAGATTTGCACCCAATTGTACAAAAAATTTTGGATTATAGACAGGTTATGAAATTGAATTCAACATATGTTGAAGGATTGTTGCCATTCATACACACGAAAACAGGCAGAATTCATTCATATTTTCACCAAACAATAACCGCGACAGGAAGGCTTTCTTCATCCGATCCAAATTTACAAAATATCCCAACCAGAACAAAGTTGGGACAGAAGTTGAGAAAGGTTTTCAAACCTGAAAAAGGAAAGATTTTTGTAGACGCCGATTATTCACAAATTGAGCTTAGAGTGCTTGCGCATGTAGCAAAAGATGAAAAAATGATTAAGGCGTTCAACGATGGAATTGATATTCACACAATGACTGCGTCACAAGTTTTTGACGTACCGGTGGAAGAAGTTTCAAAGCAATTGAGAAGTAGAGCAAAGGCGGTAAACTTCGGAATAGTATATGGAATAAGCGATTTCGGCTTGGCCGAGCAAATTGGAATGAAGCGAGCTGAAGCTAAGGAGTATATCAATAAATATTTGGAAACATACAGCGGCATTGACGCTTTTATGAAAAATGTAGTTGAAGAAGCAAAAGAAAAGGGATATGTTAAGACAGAATATGGTCGTGTAAGATATATTCCAGAACTTGCAAATTCAAACTATATGGTAAGACAATTTGGCGCTAGAGCAGCAATGAACACACCAATTCAAGGAACGGCCGCGGACATAATGAAAATTGCGATGATAAATGTTGCAAAAGAATTGAAAAAACGCGGACTTAAATCACGAATTGTGCTTCAAATTCACGACGAGCTTTTGATTGAAACGGAGTTAAGTGAGAAAAAACAAGTGTATGAAATATTAAATGAATGCATGAAAAATGCAGCAAATCTTTCGGTTCCACTTGAAGTGGAAATTTCCGAAGGCAAGAGCTGGTTCCAAGCCAAATAGGGACGGACCTATTTTGACGCGACAGCTTATGTATTTATAGCACATAATATTTTAACAATGAGATATGAGACATTTTTAAAACAAAATAATGATTGTTATAAGGGGGCTGACAGAAAGGAGATATATTGCCAAGAATTCCCCGAAGAACCCTTGAAGGACAATTTTTTCATATAATGACCAAGGGAATAAACAATGAATTTTTATTCAAAAATGATAAAAACAAGAGACTTTATTTAAGATATTTTTATGAAAATATAGATTGGGATTGCACTACGGTGTTAGCTTATGTGGTCATGGAAAACCACTTTCACATGTTGATGCACACCAAGTCAATAATGCGATTTTCTACAACAATGAAGAAGGTCAACACTCGTTTTGCTCAATACTATAACCACTCAAAAGATAGGCGCGGATACGTGTTTCAGGACCGCTTCGTATCTCAGCCAATTGTTGATCGAAACCACTTATTTAACTGTTTGACTTACATTCACAAAAATCCCGTAAAAGCAAAAATGGTTTCTCATGAAAGCGAGTACGAGTATTCAAGTTATTGGGAGTACTTGGATAACAAATATTTGATTTCGGATGAATCGGCGATTACTCTTTTTGGAACATCTGACAAGACCAAGTATTTCAATGCTTTCCAGAAAATGCACAATAAGAATTATGGATACGCATTTTTTGAGGAAGATGAGGAAATCGACTATAAAGGTTTCGTTAATGAGCTTAGGCTAAAGGATGTTAGCGAAAAAAACATCATCAAATTACTACATTATGTATACAAACTTCCAGCTTTCAAATTGATGAAATTGACAGGATTTACCAAAACTTTTGTTAGTGCAGTAATAAGAGAAGGTCCTATAAATAAATTGTGAAAAAACTAAAATAAAACCAAATAGAGGCGTTCCAGTATTTGATACCTATCAAAAAAAGGACCGTCCCCAAAGGAAGGAGGAACAATGGCCGTTCTACTCACCGGAGG
>AUXO011896823.1_pt1 | contig 32728 bp, 39 predicted proteins | sample 768731 | NCBI WGS metagenome assembly AUXO01 (sample SAMN02715735, study PRJNA202380) | gut metagenome | biome: sheep rumen | host: Ovis aries | place: New Zealand: Palmerston North
GGAAATCAAGGGCGTGCGCAAGTACGATCGGGACGGCGTTGTCTGTTATCTGATCGATTTCACTGGCGCCAAAAAGCAGTTGGCATTCTAATTACACACTTGCCCCGCCCGCCGGGCAAAAGGCGGGCAGAAAGGGAGAAAACATGAAGTACGAAAACAAGCGCAATGGACAGCTGTTCGAGCTTACAAGCGAAGTGGATCCGAAGTATAATACTGTATACCTGCGGAATGTGGAAACTGGCAAGGAACAGACAATTACGACGTCAACACTGAAGCGCTGGTACAAAAAGGTCGAGGATGAGGAAGTTGTTCACCCGGTCCTGGGCAAGGACGATGCTATGATCGATTGTATGCAGGAGCCGGCAGAAATCGACGCAGACAGGGCTTTTGCCACGGAGCCGAGCAATACTCCGGACGAGCCGGAAACTGCGGCTGTATGCGGCGAAAATGCGGCGAATACGCCGGGCATGGAAGTGGATGCCCCAGACGCCGAACACTATCGCATGGGGGCGGAAGTCTACCTGACAGCGTTGGGATATGAGTGGAAGCGGGATAAGCAAGGCAGAACGATTGTACGGCAGGGCGGAAAAACATACGCGGAGTTATATTTTGGTAAACGTGGTTTGAAAGTAAATGTCCGGGCGGGCATGGAACATATTTTGGAGCCCTATGCTAAAGACGGGGTATATTTCAAAACGATCCGCAATTATTATTTGCCCGTAACACTTGGCAATGTGCCGTATACAAATACATCGGTGATGTTGGACGTGTTCGAGGCATAAGGCGTGTAGATAGTGATTACCGGGCGGACAACTGCCCGGTAATTTTTTTTACCCAAATTTGGCAAACCGTATTGACAATACGGTAAATGTGTAGTACAATGTTATCAACAGTAAAACAGGGGTTGAGCTAAGCGAAGCAGTAGGCTCGCCGGCTGGAGACGGTGCTACGGTCGGTGGGGTGAAAAGTAGCAAGATCGGCCTACCGCAAATAAGGAGGAATCAAAAATGAGGATTGGATACGACGCGGCGGCAAGGGACGCCAAAACACCCCAGCAGTACATTGCGGCACAGATTGCGTTGTGCCTGGAGCAGACAGGTGAACTGCCTACTATGGACGATATGTATACGGCGTACATCCAGGAGTTCGACGAGGAATGGCGTGACCGCTTTGGGTCCGGGGCAGGCAAGTGGATCACAATGGATCATATTAACCGGTGGCTGTTCGATATACTGAAGGAGGCAATGATATGACGTTACGAATCGAGGCTTATACGTACGATGGATGGGACTATAGCACACTTATGGAACAGCATATTCCTGCTGTGGACAATTGGGAACGTGTATTGCGTAAAATGTACGACTGGGTGTGGAAGCATTGTGATCAGGATAATGTAGTTGATTTATTTGCTGTTATGATCAATGAGGAAGGGACACACGAATTAGCCCAGGCATGGGCTGTGGAATATATGGAAAAGTACCCGAAGTGCGAACTGCCGTTTATGTAAAGGAGGAACCGATATGAAGATCAGACGTACGATATATGATGTGCTGTTCCCTGAAAACAGCCCGGAATGGATATACACACAGACCGAGGCAGAATTTTATGCCGAAATGGAAACTATGGGGTGCTATTGGGACGATGTGATGGGGCTGTATTATACCCCGGACGATACAGTGAGTTATGAAATATTACAAGGGTAAGGAGGCGTGTAGATAATGACGAACGCAATGATAGTATTATGGAAGCAGGTGGAACTGGCTGAGGCAGGAGTGTTGAAATACACTGGCCGGACAATAAAGGGTATAAATGCAATAACAGGTGAGCCAGCCGAAGTGCCCGAAATACAGCCTATACATACATATGCCGGTTGGAAGGCACGTGGGTGGCAAGTGAAAAAGGGTCAGAAGGCAATGTGTCAGTTTCCTATATGGAAATACACGAAAGGCAAAACGAAGGACATGGGTGAGGAGGAAGCGCAGTCGAAGGGATATTGCTTTATGAAAATGGCAAGCTGGTTCACAGACGAACAGGTGGAGCCGATAGCATAAAGTTTACATAATGAACACAAAACAGTCGGTCAGGTGGCCGACTGTTTTATTGTACTCAAATATAAAACAATATATACAATACTATACAAATAAGTCTATTTTAATAATAGTATACACAATTCTGTAAATGCCATAAACTATTAAAAAATTCGGTGTATGCGATTATGCTGTTAAACGACGTGTAAGTGTGAATTTAAAACACGTACAAAACCGCACACACCGGATAATACTTTTGTAATAATCATTGTTTATATTTACTATAAACGTGTAGTATAATATTACTGTATTGTCCAACATATACAAATCGAGTATATTGTCGGGTTACAATTAGGTAATATGTTTTGTCCAAATTGTACAATGAAGTATATGACAGTGAAAATAATAGTCGTTTTCTCGGCATATATAAGGGAGGAGTAAAATGGCGATGTACAATTTCCACACAATTAGACAGTATATATTGTATTCCATATAATCGTAATAATAGGGCAGTATAAGGCAGGACCTGGCGCGGTAGAGTAAAAATGGAAATAATCGTATTCCATATACTATATATAATAAATATAGTATCCAATCTAATATATACCAATAATATACACACAGATAATAAGCAAAACAACCCGCGCGGAAAATAAAGAATTGAATGTGATATATACATATCAAATATACTATAAATATAATAATAGTAATAGATATAATAGACTACTGATATATTGACAATAAGCATACTATTTTAGTAGGAAATAGGGGACATTATAGATGACACTATAGGAATCTTATAGAAAAGAAAAAACAACCGAATACCAAATGCCGTTGCCAGATCAAATTGCCGAAATGTTACCAAAATATTTTCTTACCCAAATTTATGAAAATGCCTGGACAAGGCAGTAATTGTGTAGTATAATGTTATCAACAGTTAAATAGTACATCCGGTGCAGCCGGTGGTTCCGCCCTGCGGGGCGAAGGAGGGTAGCATGGCTCGCAAAGTAGAACTGAACATTTCGAAGGAGCAGGCGGTAGATTTTATTGATTGGCTGGCAAATGATACGTATTGGGGTCACACGATCACCCGTTTCGAGCTGGAACATGGGCAGGAGGAAGTGGAGTTCGTTATCAACGGACATACACTGTCCAATTATAGTAATCAGCATCACCAGGTACTGATTGATCGTTGCTATTGCTATGCAGGGGGTATGATGGGAGTGTATGTAGGGGATAGGTGTTATACACCGATCGAATATTGCCTGTATAAGTTGGGCTTCTAAATAATAGCCGTGCCCGTCCGGGACATAGGCGGGCAAACTATAAACACTCAAAACACTATAGGAGGATCAAATCAATGACAATTGAATGGCTTATGGAACAGGGGTTAACGCAGGAAGAGGCAGAAATTTTTATGGAAGCATGGGAGGGTTAACATAATGTATGAATTGGTATTAACGGCAGTAGACGGTTACAAGGATCGAACACAGTACGAAAACGGTGTAAAGGCATTGTGCAGCACTATATTAACAAGAAATAATGACAATGCCTATATAGCAGGTGATCTGATCGATATGGAAACAGGGGAGGTGGTACATAGCTGGGTAAGGAAATAATACTTTACAACTGTCAACTTATTACTGTATACTTTACATAAAGGAGGTACTCATGTATATGGACGAGGATGGTATGACATTGGCAACTGAAATACTTGCTGAGTTAAAGGCAAGTGCCCGTAGGTGGTTTATCGCTTTTATAGTTATGTTAATTATAGAAATAGCAACGATAGGCGGATTCCTTTGGTATATTTCACTGCCAGTGGAAGAAGGCGTAGTAGTTGAAAACGATGAAGGCAATGCCAATTATATCGGTGGTGATGTAGGAGGTGACGTAAATAATGGCAAAAGTGACAGTGTACAAGCGTCGTCGAACAACAGGTAGACGGAGGCGGAGACGCTAATGGCAGATAAATATTTAAAAACGGCTAACAGACTTCGGACCGCTATACAAAAGCGGTTCGGAGTTAAAATTATGTTATGTACAAATCAGTGGTTCAGTCCGGACAAGGATAGGGCAATAACGTGTTACATTTTAAAGGAAGCAACGTGGGATCCCAATGTACAAAAATATGTAAATACGGAACTGTATCGTGCTTATTCAACAGTTCGTATAACATTGTACTTGCGGGACTACTGGTATAAATTGAATGGCTGGGAAGTACCTACGGATAATGTAATGTGGGAGGGGGTGAAAAATACATGGCAGCACCAAAAGGCAAACCCATGATAACGCGTCCGACGACTAAACAAGGACCCTTGACGGAAGATACACCACTTAATCCTATTGAATATAATTTTATCAAATATTATATGGAAACAAGTATGAGTGTACCGTCTATGAAACGGGCATTAAATGAAGCCGGTATTGTATTGGACGGACCTCGGAAGTATGAGGAACGTGCCAGACATATAATGGCACGGCCAAATGTACAAGCGGAGATAAAAAGAATGATGAATGAATTACGAAATGAAGCGATAGCTACAGCAGACGAAGTAATGAAATATTTTACGGGCGTTATGCGAGGAGAAATAAAAGATCAATTCGGACTCGATGCCCCACTATCGGAACGTACTCGGGCGGCACAGGAACTTGCAAAACGTACTATCGATATTGAAAATAGGACTAATGGCAAAGCAGATACAGTTATAGAAGTCAAACTGAATTGGGAAGAATAAAAGTTAACATAATTTATTTACTAACCAAAAGTGTTATGTTATATTATACATATAGCATAACACTTTATTTTTTATGGAGGTACACGCCAATGGAGTATATACCTATCATTGTCTCATTCTGTTCATTACTATTGGCTATATATACATTTTTAAGTAAAGCTAATAAAGAAAGTACAACCGAATTAACTACAGTTATTGTGAAACTTGAGAATATTTCTGCTGGAATATCTGATATTAAAGCAGAAATAGCCGCATTAAAAGACGATCAAAAAACAGACCATGATAAACTTATTAAATTAGAATCTTCACTTGCAACCGCATGGAAACGTATTGATGAAATAAGAGGAGGTACTGTAGAATGACGAAAGAATTTTGGATCAGTGCAGGTAAACGTGCATTATACACATTTGCAGAGACAATGATAGGTATGATTACTGTAGGTCAGGCGTTTACAGAAGTAAATTGGACACATATTCTTTCTGTATCAGCAGTTGCCGCAATAGTATCTTTTGCGAAAAGTATTGTAATAGGTATGCCAGAAGTAAGCAAGGAGGAAGTATCTGAATGAGTATGAACGGAGTTGATGTTGCCAGTTATCAAAAGGGTATTGATTTTAACAAAATGACAACTACCCAATTCGGCATCGTCAAAGTAACTGGTGGAAAAAGTTATGTAAACCCCTACGCACAATCACAAATTAATAGTGTTTTACAAACAAATAAGCTATTAGGATTATATCATTATGCACGTGAATTATCTTGTGTTGGTACTCCACAAGAAGAAGCGGCACAATTTGTTAGTAAAGCTAAGAATTATATAGGAAAAGCTATATTTGCACTTGATTGGGAATCTACAGCAGTTAGTTTAGGACCTGAATGGGCAAAACAGTGGTTTGATTATGTGTATAATGAAACTGGAGTAAGGGCATTATTGTACACAGGACAATGGGTAGCGTCCTATTATGATTGGGATGCAGTTGCTAATGCAGGACATAAGTTATGGCTTGCTCAATATGCTACAAACGGTGTTGTATATGGTGGATATCAGGATGAGCCTTGGCGTAGTGGAAGTGTTGGACCGTTTAATGATCCTGTTATGCACCAATATGCTCAGACATATGTGCAAGGATATCCAGATGCGATTGATGTAAATCAATTTTACGGAGACGAAAAATTATGGTATAAACTTGCTCAGTCTGATAAAACAATACAAAAACAACCAGAGACTACTACAATGACTGTAGCACAAGCTAAAACTAAAGTAGTTGAAATAGCCCAATCTCAAATAGGTTATAAATCAACTGATAAGCATACAAAATATGCAAAAGAATTAGACGCTTATGGATTTATATATAACGGTCCTAAAGATGGATATGATTGGTGTGACGTATTTGCTGATTGGTGTTATATACAAGCATTCGGTGTCGAAAAAGCTATTCAAATAATTTATCAACCTAAATATGGAACAGGAGCTGGTTGTACATATTCTGCACAGTTCTATAAGAATAATAATGCTTGGAGTAATAAACCTTCATTAGGTGCTCAAATTTTCTTTGGTACCCCAGGTAACGAACAGCATACAGGTATTGTAACAGGATTTGATAATTATAATGTGTATACTGTAGAAGGAAATACACGTGGCGGTGGTGGCGAAGTTACTGCTAATACATATGCACAGAATAATAATTACATATCTGGATATGGTATACCAAATTGGAAACTTGTAACAATAGATGATATACAAGCAGATAATAGTAGTGCAGATGTCGTAGATAATCGTACTATAGATGAACTTGCTCATGCAGTATTACGTGGTGAGTTTGGAAATGGAGATGCACGTATTGCCGCATTAGGTGATAAATATAACGCTGTACAGAATCGTGTAAATGAGTTATTAAGTGGTGATGTTGTACATAAATCTATAGATGAACTTGCACAGGAAGTTATTGATGGTAAATGGGGTAATCTTCCTGCAAGAGAAGTAAATCTCAATAAAGCCGGATATGATTATAATGCTGTACAAAAACGTGTAAATGAATTATTGAAAAAACCAGAATTTAGTATAACAGATGTTGCGAAACGTGTTATACAAGGTGAATACGGCTGTGATCCTAATAGAAGTGAGAAATTACGTTCTGAAGGATACGATCCAGTAGCCGTACAAAATGAGGTAAATAGACTGTTAGGTTATTGATATGGTAAGTTTAAATTACAATATTAAATTAAAAGATTGTATAATTCCCATGTATCGTGATGTGCTGAAAGATATTTTTAAACATGACCATACTCACTATACATTTGCCGGCGGACGAGGAAGTACAAAATCCTCGTTCGTTGGCATCGCTATTCCGTTAGTGCTTATACAGAATCCAAAAGTTCATGCGGCGTGTTTTCGTAAAGTAGCTAATACAATACAAAACAGCATATTTTCTCAGGTAACATGGGGAATAAGTCAATTAGGTCTTGAATCTCTATTTAAAATACCAAAGTCATATAGTACACCAATAGAATATTTACCTACACACCAAAAGATATATTTTATGGGATTAGATGATCCAATGAAAGTAAAATCTATTAAACCACCGTTTGGATATATAGGGATAACATGGTTTGAGGAATTAGACCAGTTTGCCGGTGAAAATGAACTGCGTACTGTTACACAGTCTACAATGCGTGGTGGAGATAAATTCTGGGATTTTCGTACTTTTAATCCACCAATTAGTAAAAATAATTGGGCAAATGAATACGCAGATGATTGTGAAGCGTTCAGAACTGAAAGCACCTTGTTAGTGCGTAATACATATTTAGATGTACCAAAAGATTGGCTTGGTCCTCAGTTTATAGAAGAAGCTGAAGAATTAAAAAGAATAAATCCACGTGCGTATGAACATGAGTACGGTGGCAAAGCTATTGGTACTGGTGGAGATGTATTTCCGAATGTTGAAGATTTTGACACTGAACAACTTGTACCTAAATATGATTTTGCTGGTAATATAATTGATGAAGTTCCTATTTGGACAACGTTTGACCACATTTATAATGGTCTTGACTGGGGATTTGCTATTGATCCATTTCAGTTTGTTAAATGTCATTTTGATAAAAAACACTTAAATCTTTATGTCTATGATGAATACAGAACTAATCATTGTAGAAATAAAACAGTATTTAAAGCACTATATGAAGAAACAAAAAAGATACGGTATGATGAACTATTAACAGCAGATAGTGCAGAACCTAAATCTATAGCGGACTTTAAAGCATATGGAGCATTTATACGTGGTGCTGATAAAGGTCCAGAAAGTGTTCGATATGGAATAAAATGGTTACAGGGTCTTAATCGTATTTATATTGATAAACGTAAATGTCCAGATACGTGGAGAGAGTTCACACAATATGAGTATGAACAAGATAAAGATGGTAATTTCATTTCTGCTTATCCTGATGCTGATAACCATAGTATTGATGCTGTAAGATACGCAATGGAAAAATTCTGGAGAAGAAAAGGAAATTAAATGGCACAGTATTTAATTCACGCTATACCAAAAAGATTATGGTATGTAAACGATTATTTAATACCTTCTATGTTAAATCAAGGTATTATTAAAGATAATATATCAGTCTACGTTGACACAGAAAAACTAGGTAATTTAAAAGCCTGCATGGAGGCCTTTAAATCAGTTGAAAATGATGATTATGGTACATGGCATCTGCAAGATGATGTAATTATAAGTCATGATTTTAAAGAGGTAACTGAAAAATACGATAATGGCATAGTATGTGGATTTTTTAGTAAATATGATGATACTAAACCTAGCGGTGAGGTGTCAATTTATGATATGTGGTTTTCTTTTCCTTGTATACGAATACCTAATAAAATTGCTATTAAATGTGCTAATTGGATAACACGATATATGATCGGAAATCCTGTATATAAAGAATACTGGCGAAGAGGTGTTAATGATGATTTTTTGTTTAAATTATTTATAGAAAGTGCTTATAAAGATTTAACCGCAATAAACTTAAATCCAAATATTGTTAATCATATTGATTATTTAATAGGTGGTACATCAAGCGGTATTGATAGAGAAGAACAAGTTGTATCAAGATTATGGACAGATGATTATTTAGTTGAAGAGTTAGATAGGAGTTTACATAATAATGCACTTCACAGGTGATAAAACAAGTACAAGATTTTTGGAACAAAATATACTAAATCTTGCTTATGCACAATTTGATAGTGATAATGAATATGGAATACCTAATATGCTTCCAACACAGGTTAGTAATTTAAAAGATATACCATTACAAGGATTTAACTTCGCTCTTAAAACAAAGAATCCAGAAAGTATAGGCGTACATTTTTTCTTGCACGACTATCAATTTGAACGGGTGTGGAAATATCCAGATAGATATATAGATGTGTTAAAGAAATTTGCATTTGTTTTATCACCTGACTTTTCTGTATACTGTGATATGCCAAAAGTATTACAGATATATAATATATATCGCAATAGATGGATGGGGAGATACTGGCAAGAAAATGGAATACAGGTTATACCAACAGTTACATGGAGTAATAACATGAGTTTAGAATTTGCTGTACAAGGTATTCCTAAACATAGTACAATAGCGATATCTACTATGGGCGAAGGCAGACACGCAAAATGGGTAGAATTGTTTGCTGGTTGGGATTATATACTTGAAACTTTAGAACCTTCGTGTATACTATTATATGGAAAAGATTTATCAGCTAACTTAGCGGGTAATATAGTAGTTAAAAATTTAATAAGTTCAAAGGTGGCGATATAATGGGAAAAGGTTATAGGGGTGGTAAATACGGTAGTGGAGAAGCCGGTGTCAAACATAGATTGGATGAAAAAGATTGGAGAAATACAAGAGAATTTATTGGCTCTGGTCAAGAAGAATATTATTTTCAATTACCAAACGGTGCAATTTTAGTTATTCGGGCAGATAATTGGAAAGATGCGGCGTTACTTGCGGCTACACGTAATGCAAAACGATATAGAAAATCAAGTAAAAAATAAGGAGATATTATGGCAATATGGAGTGCTATCACCCAAAAAATAAAGGAGATTATACATAATATGATTGGAAGTAGAACTATAGAGCAATCTTTACACGTTACACCTGCTATATCAGGGGAGATGGAAAATGCTATACAATTATGGACAGATATGTATAAAAATCGAGCACCATGGTTAAATGAACCTTCTACAGTTAATCCTGTTAGAATTGTTTCTTTAGGATTGCCGGCTTTGATTGCAAGTGAAAAAGCAAGAACTGCCTTATTGGAATTAGAAACGGAAATTACGGCACCTACAAAAGAAGTGGAGGTTGAAAATCCTAATTATGAGGAGCCTCAACCCGATGTTCTAGGTAATATAATTCCGACGGCAGAGCCTAAAACTATTAAACAAACTCAACCTATAGGATCTACAGAAAGGGCAGACTATTTGGAGTCCCAATATAAGAAATTAAAAAAACAATTAAGAAGACAGATTGAATATGGTATAGCAAAAGGTGGACTTGTGATTAAACCTTACATAGTTTTAAATGAGGTGGGTGAAGAAGAAATAGGTTCCGATAATATTATACCTAAGATCGAATTCGATTTCATACAGGCCGATTGTTTTTATCCTATGGCGTTTGATGCTTCCGGTAGAATTACAGAAGCGGCTTTTCTACAGACTAAATTGGAAAAGAGTGTTATATATAGAAGATTAGAATATCATAAATGGAGTGGTACTAAAGTAGATGTAATAAATAAGGCATATAAGTCTACGAATACAGATATTAATACTGATATGATAGGTATAGATTTAGGTAAAGAAGTACCTTTATCGGAGATTCCAGAATGGAAAGATATGCCGGCAAAAACAACTGTTAAAAATGTTATTCAACCTTTATTTGCATATTTTAGAGTTCCGGAAGCTAATACTGTAGACACATCAAGTCCATTAGGTGTATCTGGATATAGTAGAGCAGTATCCCTTATAAAGGATGCTGATATGCAATACAGCAGATTATTATGGGAATATGAAGCTGGTGAAATGGCTGTAAATATTGATCGTGATGCGTTTAAATTTATGGAAGATCGCCAAGGTCAAGAACACACTGTTTTAGGTACAATGCAGGAGCGTTTATATAGAAGAGTTGATATAAACGAGGGAGAATTATTTGAACCCTATGCCCCAGGTTTAAGGGATAGTAATTATTCGCAGGGATTGAATACTATACTTATGCGTATTGAAGATGTATGTGGTATTAGTAGAGGTACATTATCAGATGCTACACAAGAGGCAAAAACAGCAACAGAATTAAAGATATTAAGACAGAGAAGTTATCAAACAAATGCCGATATTCAAGAAGCTATAGAAGATACACTGCGGGATGTAATTTATATAATGAATGCCTATTGTGATCTATATGATATTACGCCTTCAGGAGATTATGATGTATCTTTTGAATGGGACGATAGTTTAATTGTAGATATTGATACGGAAATAGATAAGCGTATAACACTTATGAATGAGGGTATTGTTTCTAAATTAGAAACTCGAATGTGGTATTTTGGGGAAACAGAAAGTCAGGCATTGGAGGCATTGAAACGTGTAAATGAAGAGAATCTACAAACGATGCAACAAGATTTAGCAATGCAAGCAAATGAATTTAATATGAATAATGAGGAAGAGTAATGTTAAGTGAAAATGCCATTGAAAATCTTGTACAGCCTATAATTGATAGACAGGAACAAATCAATATTTATGTCATAGATAAGATTGCAAAGAGAGTGAGGGATGTAGGTAATCTACGTCCCTCCGACATAAATAAAATGAAAATATTAGCGAATATGGGTGCTGATATACGGGAAATGAATAAAGAAATTGCACGCTTATCAAATAAACAAATTATTGACATCAAAAGAGCAATAAAAGTAGTTGCTGTTGAATCTTACAAAGACGCAAAACCATTTTACAATTATAGACATAAATCTTATATACCATTCAGTAAAAATGCAAAACTTCAAAAAATTGTCAATGCAGTTGGAAATAGAACAGCTAAATCTTATGTAAACTTATCTAATTCTAAAGCCACAGGATTTCTTATATCTGATTCTAAAAACCCGCAACATTTAAAATTTAAAACTATTGATAAAACATATCAGCAAGTCATAGATAAAGCTATACAAGCGGCACAAAGTGGTGTTGTAGATACACGAACGGCAATTAATAATGCTGTGAAAGAATTATTAAACAGTGGTGTAAGACGTATGTATTGGGACAGTGGTTATACACAAAGACTTGATACTGCTGTCAGAAGAAATGTACTTGAAGGTATACGTGCTATAAATCAAGAAATACAAGATGAAACTGGAAGACAGTTTAAAGCTGATGGTAAAGAATTAAGTGCCCATCCAAATTCAGCACCAGATCATGAACCATTTCAAGGACATATATTTATAAATAAAGAATGGGATAAATTACAGAGTAGTGAAGATTTTACAGATATAGACGGTAATCATTTTGCAGGAGTACAACGTGTTATAGGAATGTGGAATTGTTATCACGTTGCATATTCTATTATAATAGGAGCAAAGCCAAGAAGATATACACAAGAACAATTAAACAAATTGATTAGTGATAATAAACAGGGTCGTACATTAGAAGATGGTAAACATCTCAGTATGTATGAATGTACACAAATGCAACGTAAACTGGAAACTCGTATACGATATGCAAAAGAAGAACAAATAGTTATGAGAACATTAAATAATAAAGAAGGTGCACGATTAGCAAGGGCAAAAGTAGTACAACTTACAAATGAGTATCAAATATTTAGTAAAAATTGTGGTTTGCCGATTAAAAAAGATAGAATCTCCATACCAAATTATTAAAAATATATTTACAAGATTTACATAATGTAGTACAATACAAGTGTAGGGGTGAGTTGCTGTTTTCATTGGTTTTCCTCCTTAGCCCTTGGGCGTAAATTTCATTTCCATTTAGGAATTTGCGCCCATTGTTTTAAATAAACCAATAAACATTCTAACCGCAAACCGTAATGCGGATATATAAATAACGGATATAAAAGAATGTAAAGGAGATTTGTAACATGACGGTAAAAGAACTTTTTGACAAAGCTGAAAACGGTACTCTTACATGGGAACAATTTCAGACGGCGATGGGTGAAGCTAAATTTGTTGATCTGAATGAAGGCAATTATGTATCTAAGCAAAAGTATACTGATGAACTTGCTCAGAGGGATACACGTATTACTTCATTAAATGATACCTTGTCTGCAAGGGATACAGATTTAGCGAACTTACAGCAGACACTAAAAGATGCGGGTGATGTAGAATCACTAAAGAAGGCATCACAAGACTTAGCCGATTTGCAAAAAAGATATGACAAAGAAACAAAGGATTATCAGAAACAACTTGCAAAACAGGCATATGAATTTGCTGTGAAAGATTTTGCAAACAGCAAGAAGTTTACCAGTTCAGCCGCAAAGAGAGATTTCACAAGAGCGTTACTGGAAAAGGATCTCAAATTAGAAAATGATAAAATCATTGGTGCCGAGGACTTTGTTCAGATGTATCAAACTGAAAATGCGGATGCATTTGTAATTGAGAATCCGAATAATCCAACTCCTCCGGAACCGCCTAAACCGCAGTTTGTTAATCCTACACAAGGAAGTGAGCCCGCTCCTACAGAAAAGAATCCGTTTGTAGAAGCATTTCATTTTACTGGTGTAAGACCTATTGAACAACCAAAATAAAGGAGATTAAAGTATGCCGTACGTAGCACCAGCCAATAATGGCACAACCGGAAGCGCCGCACTGAATTATGCAACTGAATATAGTAGAGCCCTGTCTCAGGCGTGGCCGTATGTATTAAACTTTGGAGCATTGTATGCGACACCAAATAATAACAGGTATCGTTGGGTAAATGCTAAGACGATTGAGATTCCGTCTATCAGCACCACGGGTCGTGTTGATGCAAATCGTGATACAGTCGCATTTGCACAGCGTAATTATGAAAACGCTTGGGAGACCAAAACGCTTAGTAATCAGCGTAAATGGTCTACTCTGGTTCATCCTATGGATATTGACCAGACTAATATGGTAACTACGATTGCTAATATTACTCAAGTGTTTAATGAGACTCAGAAGTTCCCAGAGATGGATGCTTATACCATTTCTAAAATTTATCATGATTGGACTACATCTATTGAGGGCGATGCCGCTCATGGTGCATATACTGGTAAGACTGCCAGTACAACCACTCTTACGGAAACTTCCATTCTCGGTGAGTTTGATGATATGATGCTTGAAATGGATAATCATATGGTTCCTCCGAATGGGCGTATTCTGTACGTTACTAATGAAGTTAAGACCATGCTGAAAAATGCCCAGATTGATGCTAACAATACACTGGGTAGAAGCATTAGTGTTGAGTCTGGTCCGAACGCTATTGACCGTAGGATTTCCAGACTGGATGAAGTACAGGTTATCGGTGTTCCTGCAACACTTATGAAAACTCTGTATGATTTCTCTGCTGGTTGGACTCCGGCTGGAAATGCGGCTCAGGTTAACATGATGCTCATTCATCCGTTAGCAGTAATTACTCCGGTATCTTATACGTTCTCCAGACTTGATGCTCCGAATGCACTGTCTGAAGGCAAATATGTGTACTATGAGGAATCTTTTGAGGATGTATTTATTCTCAATAAGAAAGCTGATGCTATTCAGTTTAATATTACTGCCGCTTCTTCTACTACAACCACAACGAATGGATAATAATTAGGAGATAGGTACAGTGAGTAAAGAATCCATAATTGTTCAGAGAGCAAATGTAATTTTACATATTGCTCCTGAACAACTCGATTACTATATGACACAAGGTTATAACGTAATTGATAATGAAGGAAATGTAATTAAAGCAAGTATACCTAAAGATTTAGGTACACTGCAAAAATTGTATGTAGAGCATACAGAAAAAATTGCGGAACTTGAAGCTGAAATTAAATCTCTTAAACAAAAAAGAGGTAGAAAACAGTCTAAAGTTGAAGAAGAATGAGAAAGGTGGTAGTAATCAATGTATTTAACATTTGAGGAATATATAGAAATGGGAGGTACACTTGATGCTACTACTTTTTCAGATATAGCATACGAAGCAGAAAGTTATATTGATTGGTATACATTTAACCGTCTTTGGAATGAACCTGAAATACCCGAACGTGTGAAAACTTGTATGTATCACATTATCGGGTTGATGCAGAAAGAAATGGATTTAGATTTTAATGGATCATCGAATGCTACAGGCACAGAACAGACAGGCACGGGTCAAGTAGCAAGTCAGTCCAATGATGGAGTTAGTATATCATACAATATAATTTCTGCTAAAGATGCTATAGAAATGGCACGCAAAGATGTCGATAACACCATAAAGCGTTATTTACAAGGTGTGACTAATAGCTTAGGTAGAAAATTGCTTTACAGAGGTATATATCCAGATGAATAATTATCCGATATGGTGGGATACTACAATAACTATATATAATAAGTTTGAAGATACACAAACTCATGTAGTTAGATGGTATCGCACTAAAGTGGATGGAGCATTTTGGAAATATACAGGTGATAAAATATCAGTTGGTAAAACGATATTAGAAACAAATGATACTATATGTCGTATCAGAAAAGATTCTCGATTTCTTCCAAGACATGAATGGATAACTAAACCAAATGATGAAATGAACAATTTCTTTACTTTAGGTATAGGTGATATAATAGTTAAAGGAGAAGTTGATGATGAAATAGATGAATACGCATCTGGACATCGTGCAACTGATATTGAAAAGAAATATAAAAATTTACAAGGATGTATCAGAATTGAGGAAACTGCTGTAAATACAGGTCCCGGAAGATGTAATGAACATTATTACGTGAAAGGTATTTAATATGCCAACAGTACAATTAAAAGCAGAAATTAAATATTCACGTAAAATGAATAAGTTGATTAAACTACTTAATGATAAAGAAGTTAAGATAAATGTTAATCAATTTATTGCAGATGCTATTCAACCGTTTGTACCTCAAAAAACGGGTAGATTAAGACGTTCTCTATATGTAGGACCAAATGTTATATCGTGGGGTAGAGGATTAGCCTATGCCCATTATCAATTTGAAGGTGAAGTATATGGTCCTAATTATCCGGGTATAGAAAAAGATGGTACAGGTGGTTGGAGGTCTGCTAAAGTAAAACATCCTATGGGTAGAGAACTTGGGGCGTTTAATGGAGTTTTATTATTGCGTCCAAAATGGCAGTTGAAAGAAAATGGTGATTATATAACTCCAAAATCTTTTGAATTAATACCCTATAAATTTGGTTATACCACAGAAGGAACAAGACATCATTGGACGGAAGTTTATCAGTGGCAACTCAAAAGTGATACTAATAAAAAGATAACTCGTTATCTAAAACAGGAATGTAAGAAACGAGGTTTAAATAGATGAGCGACAAGAATAAAGCCGTAATTGATTACCTGTCTCAATGTAATAGTTTGATAAGTAATGAACGCGGCTTATTTTTCAATTTTATGGATGCTCAAGATAGTAGTGCACAAATAATGACTATGGCAAATGATATATCATTAAATCGAAGGTATATTGACGGGAGTGCTCTTAAAAATTATTTATTCACTTTGCTCATTTTTAAATCCTTATCCGCCAATGCAGTAGTTACAGAAGATGGATATCCGCATGAAAATGTGGAAGATATGTCAGAAGTACAAGCTGTTATAGATTGGATAAATGAGCAAAATGATTTACATAATTTTCCAGATTTTGGTGAAGATTGTACTGTAGAAAATATAGAAACAACTACAGAAAATCCGACATTGGAAGGTATCAATACAGATGTAACTCCGGCATTAGGAATGTACAGTCTTACTATAAGAATTGAGTATCTCGATAAAAGTAAAGTCATATGGAGGTAAAAAGATATGGCAGTATCCCAATTTAATTTAAGTCAAGGCCAGCGGGCAGAAAGAAAACTGTTAATTACAGTGGCAGAATGGAAAGAAACCACAGGAACAACCGAATCTTCGGTTCGTGAAATTCTTGGTACACGTACTGAAGATTCCAGTATTGAGTATAATCCTGATATTGAGACTACTACAGATATTCTGGGTATTAACTATACTGATCTGAATAGAACTCAGCCACAACAGGATTTTGATCCTTATTTAGTTCTCGGCGGTTCTAAACTCGGTGCAAAGCTGAATGATATTAGACGTAGAAATGCTTTATCTGAACTGGATCAATTTACTGTATATGTTATCACAGCATTTGTTGGTATAACTGGTTCTTATGAAGCAGAGAAGCATACTGGTTGTACGATTGCTTATAACAGCATCGGTGGAGATTCTAATGTAAACTTCCCGATATCTGTATATTTCAGTAATAACATTACAACTGGTACTGTTGATAAATTAGCAGATGATTTTGTATTCACTGCTGATGTAACTGTAGGTGGTTGATTAACTGTAGGAGGAAAACCAAATGTCGATTATTGATGAAAAACAACCAGTAGATATTAATTTATCTGAAACTCAACGAGCCCGATTTAGAATAGATGGAGATAATGACAGAATTTTAGAGTTGAATATCTCTGATATGGGTATAGTTACAAGATTACGTGATGGATATCCTAAGTTAGATAAGTTAACACAAAAAATTGCGTCTATGGATGATGCAAGTGAGTTATCTGACGATGAGGACGAAAAAAACGTTCGTAAAGCAGTAACTACAATGGGTTCTGCTATAGAAGAAATTGATAACGAAATGCGCGATATAATGGATAGCATATTTGACGCAAAAGTATCGGAAGTATGTGCACCTGAAGGTACTATGTATGATTTATTTAATGGTAAATATCGTTATGAGATAATCTTAGAAAAATTATTACCGTTATATAATGAAAACATGGATAAAGAATATGAAGCAATAAGTAAACGAGTTCAGAAACATACCAGTAAATATACGAAGCGGAAATAATATGTATGACATACCAACAAGTATTCAAGTTGACGGTGAAGAATACGCTATAAGAAATAGGGGAGATTATAGAGTTATACTTGATTGTTTTGCCGCACTTGAAGATACAGAATTAAACGAACAGGAAAGATTATGGGCTTGTCTCATAATCTTTCTTGAAGATTGTAATGATATTGAGGACGTAGCACAACTTGATAATATCCCAGAAATAGTAAATCAGATGTATCTGTTTTTTAATTGCGGAACAGAGTCTGGTGTTGGGAAGAAAGTCAATCATAAATTGATTGATTGGGATAAAGATTCGCAGTTAATTTGTAGTGCTGTGAACAAAGTCGCAAACAAAGAAATAAGATTAGAGCCATATATACACTGGTGGACATTTATGGGATATTATACCGCAATCGGTGAATCCCCTTTGTCCACCATTATTAGTATACGTGATAAGATGTTGAGCGGTAAAAAACTGGAGAAATATGAAAAAGAATTTAGAAGAGATAATCCTCAGTTCTTTGTATGGAATAGTTCTACAGTTGCCCAAAATGAAGCTGATAAACTTGCAAAGGAATTATGGAATAGTGAGAGTGTATAAATATGGCGAATAGTTATGATAATGATATACAATTAACTGTAGGTGTAGATGCAGATGATGCTTTAGATACATCTGAACAATTAAGTGAATCTATCCATCGTATGTTTGACGCATCTGTTGGACAACAGATGACCACAAGATTAAGAAGTATATTATCTCAATTTAATGGATTAGAAACACGTGCCGATGCTATACGAAATAGAATGATTGAGTTAGAACGAGATCGAGCCCATTGGACAGATCCTCAAAGAGATGAGTATCGAGAACTTGGTGAGAGATTATCACAACTAAACAATCAAATGGTTATAACTCGATCTCGTTTAGAGGATTTAGGTGCCACGGGTGATAGAACAGCTAATAGGCTAAGTAATGTATTTAGACAATCTGAAAGTGAAAGGCCTGAAGTATTAAACATAATAGAATTATTAAAAATTGGATTTAATGAACTTATACAAAGAAGTACACATTTAGCAACTACACTCGGGTCAATAGTCGGTAATGCTGTGCTTACAGGTCTTAGAAAACTCGGTGATTTAGCTAAAACAGCGGCTATCAAATTTGCTATGATACCGCTTAAAGCCGTAGCAACAGGATTACAAAAAATAGCACAGTTAGCAAAATCTGCGGCTGTTAATTTAGCAAAAATGATAGCATCTCCTATTATAAATGGTGCAAAATCTCTTGCTAAAAATCTACTACATATAGGAAAAAGTTCTGATAGTAATAATATGTCTCTCAAAAAGGGATTACGAATGTTTATCAGATATGGACTTGGTATGCGTTCGTTATTTGCCCTTATAAATAAATTACGTAAAGCATTAACTGACGGACTTGGTCAAATGGCAGAATCGTTTGAACCGTTTGGTAGTGTAGTATCCGATTTTAAAAATTCTATCGAACTGTTAAAAGGAAGTGTAGCATCTGTAGCGGCACCTATTTTACAACAAGTATTACCTGTTTTAACAGCATTTATAAACAAACTGTCTGAAGGTATTACAATGATAGGTAAATTTGTTGTAGCATTGCAAGGTAAAAGTATGTTTGTAAAAGCTACAAGTGCCGTGACAGACACAGCAAAAAAATCTACCAAAGCATTGAAGAATACAGCTAAAGCGGCAAAAGAAGCACAAAGAGAATTATTCAGTTTCGATCAAATAAATAGATTCAGCAGCCAGAATGATAGCGATACTGGAAGTAATACAGATACAGGTGATGATTCTGATACACCTAATATTACATTTGAAGAAGTACCTATTGAAAATGCTATAAGTGAATTAGCTAATAAAATAAGAGCATTTATTCAGAATGAGGATTGGGCAGGATTAGGTGAATTTTTAGGTAATAGTATAAATAGTGTATTCCAAAAAGCTAAAGATTTACTCACTTCACAAGAATTGTATGACAAAATTGATTGGTGGGTAAACGCTATTGTAATCACATTCAATAGTTTAGTAAGTGCTATTAACTGGCCGTTGATTGGACAAACATTTGCCGCGGGAATAAATCTTATATTGTATACGGTTAATTCTTTACTTACACGAATTGATTGGTTTAATTTAGGATTGTCTATATCCAATGGTTTAATGGGGTTAATAACAGATTTAAACTGGCCATTATTAGGACAAACTTTGGCAAACTTTGTAAATGCTTGGATAAGTTTTATTCACGGTGCAATATTAGGATTTGACTTTAGACTTGCCGCATCAAATCTTATGATTGCTTTAAATAATTTTATATCAACTGTACATTGGGGAGAATTAGGTGCAACATTATCCAGTCTTATGATAGGAATTTTAAATTTCTTATCAACAGCTATACAAGATTTTGATTGGGATAATCTTGCAACAGCAATTACACAATTTTTAAGCGGTGTAAATTGGAATGGAATTGTAACATCTTTGTTTGAATTTATAGGTGCCGCATTTGGATGGGGAGTAAAATTACAGAACTATATATGGGGCATTATAAAAACAGCTTGGGATAATATGATGACAGATTGGAACACCCGTGTAGAAGAAGCGGGTGGAGATGTTTGGAAAGCTTTAACTGATGCAATTAAAGAAAAATTCAGTGGTATATGGGATTGGTTAAAGAAACACGTTGTAGACCCGTTTATGAAAGGATTTAATGGCCTGTTTGGTATAAGTGAGGGATACTCTTCGGTATTAAAAACTGCGGGTAGTGAATTAGGCGAAGGTATGTTTAATGGCATACTAAGTATATTTAGTGATTTATATAAATGGATAAAAGATAATATAGTTGATCCGTTTATGTCAAATATAGAAAGTTTATTTGGTATGGAACCCGGAACAGGATCAACTATAATGAAGGAACTTGGTGAAGGGCTAATCGCCGGATTTTGGGAAGGTATAAAGTATGGCATGATGCCTGTTCCAGCGTTGTTAGAAGATGTATTTGGAGATAAGAATCAGAATGGATTATTAAATCTGATTAAAGGTATATTTGATATGAACTCTCCGTCAAAAAAGATGTTTGATATAGGTGGAAATCTTGTAAAAGGATTATCAAATGGTATTGAGCAAGATACAACATTTAATTCTATGCTATCTAAATTTACAAATTTAGCGTCTGATATTTCAAAGTCCTTTACAAATATAAATTGGGCAGATATAGGAACTAACATATGTTACGGTATACAAAATGGTATTAATAGTGGCTGGAATTGGTTACAAAATACTGTAACTAATATGGCGTACAGTTTATATAATAGCGCACGTTGGGCATTAGGAATCTTTTCTCCATCACGTGTGTTTAGAGATGGAGTGGGTAAAATGATTCCTGCTGGTATTGCTGTAGGTATTGATAAAAATTCTGATACAGCTTTAAGTGCTATTGATACTTTATCAAATTCAATATCGGGCACAGACATTAAATTACCATCTATAATAGCAGGTAAAGTAGTTCCATACTCTGCTAACGGAAGATCTGCGAACGATGGAATAGAAACTATTTTACATAATGTAGAAGAAATGTTAGAATATAATCAGACAACATATTTAACCAAAGAGGATTTTGAACGTATTATGACAGACATCGCCAGAAGATATTTTAATGTGGCATTTACAATAGGTGATGAGCAATTAGCAAGGCACGTTAATAGAGGTAATACAATATTAAATAAACGATATAGTAGTGTTACATCATAAGGTGATACGATATGGAAAGACCTTTTAAAATCAATGGGGTGGCAATTCCCACCCCAACTGAATATAAATTTAGCGCAGAAGATTTAAGTTCAGAGAACACTGGGCGTACATTAGACGGTATAATGCACAAAGATGTCGTTGCCGTAAAAGATTATTATGACTGTACATGGAAAAAATTATCATTTGAAGATGCTTCACTTATATTAAACTTGTTAGATGGCAAAACCAAAGTAAGTTTCACACATGCCGATCCGAGAGTACCCGATGTATATGTTACGGGGGATTTTTATGTCGGAGCACGAAAATGTACAGCCGTTAATCTTAAAACTCGTTCATGGAATGATATAGTAGTTACATTCATCCGAATCTAAGGTGATTTTATGTTAGATGTTTCCAAAAGATTTAAACAAGAATTATATAACGAGAATAGAGATTTCATCAATACATTAGCAATAACACTGGCAGATGGAACTGAATTAACAGTAACAAATGAACATATCATGCAAGGTGGAGTGTTAATTGATGATGCTGTATCTGAGGATGATTCATTCACAGCAGTTGGATCAACAATAATAAATAGTGCTACTCTTATATTATATAATAATGATGAAATATATTCCGACTATGATTTCACTAATGCTACGGTGATAGTGTATACAGCATTAAACATCGACGGTACTCCAACACCAGAACCGCCCCTTAAAAAAGGTACGTTTACAATAGATAATGCCACATATAATAATGCTACAATAACATTGACAGCGTTTGATAATATGGAACAATTTGATAGGCCATATTCACTAAGCGAATTAACTTATCCGACAACACTATTACAAATAGTATTAAATGCGTGTTCCGAATGTGGTGTAACTCTTGCTAATTCATCTTTAAACTTTCCTCATAATAATTATCGTGTAACAACAAGACCATCCGAGGATGTGACTACATTTAGGGATGTTATCAGTTATTGTGCAATGATAGCGGGTTGCTTTGCTCGGTGTAACGTAAATGGTAAATTAGAATTTAAGTGGTTTGATACTGAAACATTGTATAATGACACACGTAGTTACGATGGTGGCACATTTGATCCGTGGACAGAAGGTGACACATTAGATGGTGGTACCTTTAATCCTTGGACAACGGGTACGACATTAAATGGCGGAGAATTTACAGATTACAGACCAGTACATTATATAACAGGATTATATTCTCAAAACTTGGGAGTAGATGATGTTATAATAACGGGTGTGAAAATAAATGTGGATATAGACGATCCAGATTCGGATGAAACATCTCAATCATTTATGGATGGCACAGACGATTATTTAATAGAATTTAATTCTAACCCATTTATTACAGTCGATACTGCTCCAACAGTTTTAGGATGGTTGTCCGATCTATTGGTAGGATTACAGTTTAGGAAATGTAATTGTACACACGATGTAGATCCAACTATTGAAGCTGGTGATGTTGGATTTGTATGGGACGCAAAAAATGTTGAACATAAAATATTGATTACAAGGGTAAATTTTAATCCAACATCTCCGCAAACAATCGTATGCGGGGCAGATACGGCATTAAGAAATGGTGCTACAAGATTTTCTGCATTAGCAAAAACATATAAACGATCCAGAAAAGAATTAAAAGCACAAAAAGATTTATACGATCAAATATTAGATAATTTTAATACCAGAATAAACAACGCTAAAGGTTTATATACTACAGAAGTACAACAAACTGGCGGTGGTTCTATAAGATATTTTCACGATAAACCTAATCTCGCTGAATCTGATGTAAGAATGGTTATATCAAGTGTGGGTATAACAGTTACAGCTAATGGAAGAGACGATAATCCTACATGGTATGGTCTAACTGTAGACGGTACATTAGTCATGGGTATTGTAGCGGCAGAAGGTATTGTTGGTAACTGGATTCAAACAGGTTTAATTACATCTAAAAATGGTCGTGTATATTTTGACTTAGATAATAACGAATTAGCTTGTGGAAAATTAGTGTCCCAGACAACATCTGTATGGCAACTTAATAGAGTCATAGCATCTATAGTAAGTAGGAATGCCTATGGTAGAGATTCAATATCTTATGCCGGTGGACTTAATGTATATAATGAAGATTATCCAGCTAAATTTATTAGGATACAACCCGGATATACAGAATCTGGATACAGTGCTTATCAAACAATGCCACAAATATTCACTGGGCGACCGGGAAATTCTTATTATCAAGAAGAACCTGAATACGCAGGATTAGATATATATGCTTATGTGTCTAATGGTAATGAAGATCCAAATGCAGCAGATTCTGCTAAATATGATAGAAGTGGCATTAGAATATGGCAAGACGGTTGGATGGATATCGGCACAAATGTAGAACGTGCCAGAACAACTGGTAGCAGTTATCCGGGTGCTACCATTAGTATGGGACCTTCACGAAAAACAAAAGTGGAAGATGGAGCATATTATTACGATTCAACTCAAAGTGCCCAGATGTTGTTTTATGCAAATAGGTATGCATTTTATGGTGGACCTGTTACTGTACAAGGAACTTTTTCATCTTCTGGTAGCAAGAGTAGATGTGTAAATACAAAAAATTATGACGAAAGATTACTTTATTGTTATGAGATGGCATCTCCAATGTTTGGGGACATTGGAGAAGGTGTAATTAATGAACAGGGTAAATGTATAATATCTTTCGATGATATATTTTTAGAAACTACAGATACAAGTATAGAATATCAAGTATTTTTACAAAAAGAGGGAAATGGAGATCTATGGGTTAATAGTAAATATTCTAATTATTTTATAGTTGAAGGAACACCAAATTTAAAATTTTCTTGGGAAATTAAATGTAAACAAAAAAATTTTAAATTTGAACGATTAGATGAATTAAAAAAATTAAATTATGAAGAATCCGTCCTGTCTGAAAATGAATCAATAGCGTCACTGTTAGATAATGAAGAGTATATAAATGGTGTTATGGAGGTATTATATGAAAATGAATTTATTGAGTAGTTTTATGGCACTTAATGTGAACGGCGGAGATAGAATATCGTTCACATACGATGAAATTAATACAGACACAGGAGAGCCAATTAGTCAAAATAATAAAGTTAGTTTTTATGTTGTGAATAATGAATTAAAAGCACACATAGAAGCTATAAGAGAGTATATTAGAACTAATAAATTAGGAGAATAATGTATGGCCACGACTATTACAACTATTCAATTACGGCGAGGAGATTATTCCAATTTTGATTTTCAAAAAATGAAACCCGGAGAAATAGCTGTCGTAACAAGTGGTGATCCTATAGGGGATGGAAAAGCCATTTATGTATGTACGATAGCGGGTACTCTTAAAAGATTAGCATCTTATGAAGAATTAGGTAATTATGTATCTCAGGCACAGGCTGTATTATCGGATGTGCAAACAATAGCACAAAGTGTTCAGACGGCAAATATTAATGCGAATAATAAAGCACAACAAGCGGCACAGTCTGCTACTGTGGCACAACAAGCACAACAAGCGGCAGAACAAGCTAAAACTGATACCCAAGGATTATTAAATCAGGCAGAGACAGTTATTCAAGGATATACACAGACTGCCCAACAAACAATCCAACAAGATGTTGCCGCCGCAGAGACAACTATAGATGAATACGAAGACTCTGCTATAGATGAAATTGAAGATGTTTATACTGATCGTATGGCAGATATAAATGCTAAAGCCGATCAAATTGTAGCTATAAAAACAAATGCTGAATCAATAGCTACGCAGGCATTACAGGCCGCAGGAAATGCAGAAGCACTTGCCGCCGAAACAGCTAATCAGCTTGATGCTATGGGTAGGCGTGTCGGCAATGTTGAACTTGCATCAGAGGGATATGTCGATGATGGTTATGTCGAAAATGGAGTGGCGTACTTTACGCATAATGGCGCAGTTCTCTTTGAAATCACCGGAATAGGCGGTGGAGGAGGTGGTGGCGGTGGAGACACCGTTAAAGCTGTTCTAACCGTTACTAATACTTCTGGATGGCTATCTAAAACTATTGCAAGCGGTGAATCGTGCCCTATATCGCTTGTATGGTCGTCTATTGAGGATGATATGCCTACTGGAAATGGAACGCTCAGGATCACAAATAATGGCGCATTCCGTGCATCCCTCGAGATTCAGCAGGGCAGTATTACGGTTGATCTTGGTCAGTATGTATCTATTGGATCGAATGTGGTTAAGGTACAGGTATCGGATGTATATGGTCAGTCAAGAACTATCAATTTCTCCGTAACTGTTATAGCACTTTCGATCAGTTCAACTTTCGATGTATCGAGTCCGTTTACAGGTGCGATCCTGTTTCCGTATACGCCTGTTGGTGCTGTCAATAAGACTGTTCATTTTATTTTGGATGGACAGGAAATTGCTACATATCAGACCGCTGTATCTGGCAGACAGTTGACACAGACTTTTGCACAGCAGTCTCATGGTGGACATACCTTGAGAGTATATTTCACTGCCGAGATAAACGGTGAGTTGGTACAGTCCAACGAATTGTATTTTGAGTTTATTGCACTGGGTGATCTTGATACGGATGTCATTATCGTAAGCCCGTATAATAAAACTACAGAACAGCAGTACACATCTATTCAGATTCCGTATACAGTCTATGATCCTACTGCGCTTACTGCCGAGGTGAAGATTTATGCAAACAATACGCTTGTGTCAACGCAGACTGTGGATAGAACAGAACAGACATATACCTATCGTGCAAATGATTATGGCCAGTTGTCAATCCGCATTGTAAGTGGTCAGACTACAAAAACTATTAATATCACAGTTGAAGAATCTGAAATTGATGTAGAGCCAGAAACACAGAATCTTGCGCTGTATTTGTCTTCTCAGGGCAGAAGCAATCAGGAAGAACATCCAGAGGTGTGGACATATAACGATATTTCTGCAACGCTTACAGACTTCAACTTTACGTCTGACGGATGGCAGAGAGATGAAGATGGTATTACTGTACTTCGTGTGTCAGGTGATGCAAGAATCACGATTCCGTATAAACCGTTTGCTACAGACTTTCGTAATACTGGCAAAACTATTGAATTGGAATTTGCTACACGGGACGTACTGAATTATGATGCTGTGATCCTGTCCTGTCTAAGTGAAGGCAGGGGAATGTCAGTTACCGCTCAGAGATGTTATTTAAAATCGGAGCAATCAGAAATCAGTACACAGTATAAGGAAGATGAGCATGTACGAATTTCTTTTGTATGCGAAAAAAGAGCAGAAAATCGTCTGCTTCTGATCTACATTAATGGCATTGCATCAGGCGTTGTGCAGTATCCAACTGACGATGATTTTGCACAGTTGAGTCCTGTGAATATTAGTATCGGATCGAATGATTGCACGATGGATTTGTACTGTATTAGAGTATATGACAACGATTTGAACCGTTTTCAGATTCTTGATAACTGGATTGCTGATACACAGGATGGTGGCCTGATGCTTGAGCGGTTCACAAGAAATAACGTCTTTGATGCTTATGGCAATATCGTTATTTCTCAGCTTCCGAGTGATCTGCCGTACATGATTCGTACAGCTACAGAACTGCCGCAGTACAAAGGGGATAAGAAGACTATAGACATCAGTTATGTAAATCCTATGCTTCCTTCAAAATCTTTTACTGCTACGGGTGTGCAATCTGACGTACAGGGTACATCTTCTCAGTACTATCCGAGAAAGAACTACAAGGATAAATATAAAGGCGGCTTTGTTCTCAGCAGTGGTTCTCAGGCAAGCAAATACGCCATGAACAACGATGCGATTCCCACGGACACATTTACCATGAAAGCAGACGTTGCATCTTCTGAAGGCGCAAACAATGTGGAACTGGTACGACTGTATAATGAGGCTTGCCCATATAAGACACCGCCGCAGTTACTTAATCCGAAAGTCAGACAGGGTATTGATGGTTTTCCGATTGTCATGTTCTGGAATGATGGCGAGAATACTACGTTCTTAGGCAAGTACAACTTTAACAACGATAAAGGCACAGAAGAAGTATTCGGCTTTGCTGAAGGTGATGAGTCATGGGAAACGCTGAACAATACCAGCAACAGAGTTCTGTACAAATCTGCTGATTATAGTGGTACAGATTGGCTGAATGACTTTGAAGCCAGGTATCCTGATACTGACCCGCCGTATCAAGACCCGGAACAGCTTGCAGAGTTTGCGGCATGGGCAGCATCTACTGATACTGATGCGGCTACAGGTGATGCGCTTCCTGAGTCAGTGACTTATGGTGATGTGACATATACTACAGATAGTGCAGAATATAGACTTGCTAAGTTTAAGGCTGAAGCGGAAAACTACATGGAGATGGACAGTGCCTTGTTCTATTATCTGTTTACAGAACTGTTCCTGATGGTAGATAGCCGTGCGAAAAATGCATTCCCGTCATTTATGGGTACGGAGGTAGTTGGCGAATGAGTATAAGGAAGAAAAAAGACAAGTTCAAGGAGATATACCAGTCCCTAAGATCAAACAGCACATTACCTGATGATATAAGTGTCAAGGAGTTTTACCAGTTCTTAACGATACTTATGATGGACAATAAGGGGGAGGTGACAACATGAGTATTAAAAAGAAAATAGTCTGGTTACCGTATGATATGGATACGGCAATCGGAATTAACAATGAGGGTGCGCTTGTCTTTGACTATGAATTGGAAGATATTGATCATCTTGAAGGTGGCGCAAATGTATTCAATGGTCAGGATTCTGTAATCTGGAAAAATATACGTGCCGCATTCGGTGACGAACTTGCGGCTATGTATAGGACTTTACGCTCTCAGGGCAAGCTGTCTTATGAAAAAGTAGAGCGGATGTTTGAGGAACATCAAGGGAAATGGCCTGAAGCTATCTTTAACGAGGATTCATGGTTTAAATACATCGATCCTCTCATCGAGGATGGATCAGGTGCGTATCTTTCCATGATGCAAGGTTCCAAAGCAGAACAGCGCAAATGGTGGTTGTATAATCGCTTTCGATATATCGACAGCAAATATAATGCAGGAGATGCACTGTCCGATCTGATTCAGCTTCGTGGATACGCAAAGTCCGATATTACCGTAACACCATATGCAGACATTTATCCGTCTGTAAAATATGGTTCTTATCTTGTGCAGTTGAGAGGCAAAAGAGGAGTGGCATCTACTTTGATTTGTCCCTTGGATTCTGTAAACGATACAGAAATTTATATCTACAGTTCTTCTCAGCTTGCTAGCGTGGGCGATCTGAGTGGTCTAAAAGTTGGTTTTGCTGATTTTTCAATGGCTACTAAGTTGCAAGATATTAAGTTGGGCGATTCAAATACTTTATATGTAAACCCGAACCTGACAAGTCTGACACTTGGTAATAACGTATTGTTAAAAACAATTGATGTGCGAAATTGTACGGGTCTTGGTACAGGAGATCAGAAATCTGTTGATCTATCTGGTTGCACTGGAATCGAGAATGTATACTTTGATGGTACGGCTATTGCAGGTGTTACACTTCCAAATGGTGGCGTACTGAAAAAACTGCATCTGCCTGATACCATTACTAATCTGACAATTATGAATCAGAAAGCAATTACTGAACTGATTGCGAACGTAGCAAACCTTACTACGCTGAGACTAGAAAATGTATCGAGCGTGGTAAATATCAAGAGCATTGTAAATTCTATCCCGACAGGATGTAGAGTGCGCTTGATTGGATTCACGCTTGAATTTACTGATGCCGAAGAAATTGATGCGTTTCTTGATACTCTAGATATGATGCGTGGTCTTGATGAACAAGGCGGTAACGTGGAGCAGGCACAGGTGAGCGGTACAATTCATACTTCCTCTCTGACTGGTGCTGAAATTGCTGAATTCCAGTCGAGGTATCCGTTTATCACTTTCGATGCGGATTACGTGGAGAGCACACTGACGTTTAAATCGTGGGATGGCGCTACTATGTTGAAGACTGTTACATGTCTGAATGGCGTTCCGCAGGAGAGTGCGCCGAGTATCCCGGCACGAGCCGACAGTTCTGATGGGCATTACAGCTATACTGCTGTAGGTTGGAACAAGAATCAGGATGCTCAGACTGACGATCCAAGTGCGATCATTAATGTTACCGCAGATACTATTGTCTATACGGCATACAGCAGGACAGTTAAAACTTACACGGTGTATTGGGATAACTACGGCGGAACCAATCTTGAAACTGATCTGAGTGTTCCGTGGGGAACTGTGCCGCATTACGATAGTGCAACACCTACTTATGACGGTCAGACAAGTACAGGATGGCTTCCTGATCCGACACAGCCGATTACCGGAAATGTTCACTTCGTTGCCCAGTATCTGCCTGTGTATACCGTAACATTTAAAAACGATACTGGTAGCACAACGCTTGATACACAGAATGTGGTGCAAGGTCAGACTGCTGTCTATGGTGGTACTACACCCGTCAGTAGCGAGGATGCATCTCTGGCTTGGCTTGGATGGGCTACTTCAACAAATAGCCATCAGGCAAATGTAGTGCTTACTAATATACAAGCAAGTATGACTGTGTATGCGGCATTTGAGAGTGCTGTGGAAGTAGCAGAGATCACAGATTCGTGGGATACAATCATAGCGAACATTGACAATGGAACTTATGCGACTAAGTACAAGATCGGTAACTACAAGCCACTTGACCTTGGGGCTGAGGGAATCGTCAACATGCAGATTGTCGGCTTGAATAAGGACGCTCTGGCTGCTGGAAGCGGAAACGCAAAGACATCTTGGATAAGTAAAGAACTCTTGAACACAAGCCACAAAATGAACCCGGCGCGTTCCGGTTCTTCCGGCGCATATGATGAAGGAACTGGAGCAATCGGTGGTTGGGAAAAGACAGAAATGCGTATGTATCTAAAAGATACTATTAAGCCACTTATTCCGTCCACAGTCAGGTCAGCGATTAAGGAAGTCACAAAATACAGCAGGATTTACAATACTGCCGGGTCTGCGGTTAATGATGTGGCGACAACAGAGGATGTATGGCTTCCGTCCAAACGTGAGATAACCGGTGCGGACAGTAACGCGGAAACACAGGGTCCGATCTATTCCGAGGCTTTCCCGGATAACGCATCTCGTGTCAAGAACAAAGTAGGCGCGTCCGACGCCTCGTGGTGGTGGCTGCGGTCCACTAGTGGCACCAAGGGCTTCAATGATGTCAGTAGCGACGGCAACAATAACAGTAACGGCGCCTCGACTGTCGGCGCGCTGGCCCTGGGCTTCTGTATATAATCTGCGAATAACGCGAGTGGGGTCGTCCTCGGCTTCTGCACCAACTAAGAGGTAACCAAAATGAAACCTGTAATGGCTATATCCGCTACGTATCATGGTATATCCGTATCATTTAATTGCTATAGTTTAAGAAATGGTTGGGGCAGAAGATGCCCCAACCGCAACACCGATAAGTGTTATAACTGTAAGTATTGCCGGGCAGAGATGTCTGGGAAAGATGCTAAAAAATTATTGGATCGTTATGAAGAAATTACCTAAGATAAGAGATTTTACAGTTCCTGAATTAAATCAATTTCGGGAACTGTGTAATTTTACGGATAGTGAATTAGAATATTTTAATCTAAGATCACGTGATAAAACGAATGTAGAAATATCTTTGGCAATGAATGTATCTGAATCACAAGTATCTAAATTGGCGAAAAAGGTAAAACATAAAATCATAAGAGTAATTCCATATCTAAAATAAAATTTCTGTACAATTTTTGTAAAGAGATCGTGTAAGTACACGGTCTCTTTTTTATTTACAATTAAATAAAAACAGGAGGCACGAATATGCAAGACATTGGAAATGTATTAGCACGAATAATGCAAGATGAACAATGTACACCTATTCGTGCTTTTTGTTTACTTACAGAGGAGCGTGAAGAAAATGTACGTGAATTACAATCCAAATCCGGCACGAAAATTAGTAGGAGACTGTGTAATACGGGCAATATCGAAAAGTTTAGATAAAGATTGGGAAGATACATATTTAGACATTGTAATGAAGGGGTATACGATGCACGATATGCCTTCTTCTAATGATGTATGGGGGACGTATTTATATGAACACGGATTCAGACGATATGTAATACCTGATACCTGTCCGAATTGTTATACAGTTGAAAATTTTGTACAAGATAATCCAGATTTAAAAGGTATTTTAGCAACTGGTACTCATGTTATAGCTGTAGAAGATGGTAATTATTACGATACTTGGGATAGTGGTAATGAGATACCGATTTATTACTGGCGAAAGGAGAATTAACAATGGCGTACAATAATGGATTTCCGATGACGTATCCACAAATGTATCCTCAATACAATTATGTTCCGCAAGTCCCACAACAAGTACAACAGCCACAAGTTGTACAACAACAGATTCCACAACCACAACAAGATAATGGGATATTGTGGGTACAAGGTGAAGCCGGTGCAAAATCATGGGCAGTTGCTCCGGGTAAAAGTGTAATGCTTATGGACAGTGAAAGTTCTACTTTTTATATTAAATCATCTGATGCAAGTGGTATGCCAATGCCATTAAGAATCTTTGATTATACAGAAAGGCACAATAATATTACACAACCTCAAGTAGCACAGCATCAGGAAATAGATACATCGCAGTTTGTAACATGGGATGCGTTTAATACTAAAATGAATGAATTATTTGCTAAGAAGGAGGAAAAGAAAGATGCCGAATCCGCTGTTTAATATGTTAGGTGGAAATTCTACGTTACCAGCTCCATTTAGTAACATTCAAAATATGATGCAGTCATTAACTCAATTTAGACAGAATTTACAAGGCGATCCTAAACAACAAGTACAGCAATTACTTAATTCTGGAAAAATGACTCAAAGTCAGTATAACCAACTTTCACAAATGGCTACACAAATTCAGAATATGCTGACTAATACAAAATAATTTAATTCATTAAACTAAGTACCTTGTTAGTTTAATGAATTAACAAATTTTATACTAACGATACAAAACCAATGTGCACAAGGTTAAGTATAAATAATTTATGAAAGGAGTTAAAGTTATG
>AUXO010499653.1_pt1 | contig 32701 bp, 17 predicted proteins | sample 768731 | NCBI WGS metagenome assembly AUXO01 (sample SAMN02715735, study PRJNA202380) | gut metagenome | biome: sheep rumen | host: Ovis aries | place: New Zealand: Palmerston North
AAATTATTTGACAGTCAACCCATTAGAGACGGACAAGACCTGTTCACACCCGACACATCGCGTCGTAACAATATTATAAGTTTCTAAAAAAAACTATCTAAAAAAGACGAAGAATCAGCCATAATATCTAAATCTTATAAATCTAATCCTCAAAACTATAACAACATATTAACTTATATCTTATAACTTTGCACCCATGAAGAAAACAGTTCCAATTATAGGTATGGCTTGTTCAGCATGTTCAGCAAATGTACAGCGCAAGCTCGATGAGCTCGAAGGGATTCGCAAAGCCCAAGTAAACTTAGTAGGTCGCTCAGCGTTTATCGACTATGATGAAAACAGCATTACACTCGAGCAGATCAAGAAAGAGATTAATTCGATAGGATACGACATGGTTATCGAAGAAAATCGCAGTGCAGAAGAAATAAGCAAGCGAGAGTATGTATTACTCCGTCGAAAGACCATACTATCCTGGATTTTCTCAGTTGCAGTGATGGCCGTCAGCATGCAATGGATAAATCTTGGAAGTAAAGAATATGCCGACCAAATGGCTATGCTTATTGCCATCTTCAATATCGTATATTGCGGCAAAACATTTTATATTACAGCGATAAAACAGTTACGCCATGGTACAGCCAACATGGACACCCTCGTAGCCCTATCTACCGGTATCAGTTTTATATTTAGTACCTTTAACACCTTTTGGGGCGATGCAATCTGGGGAATACGGGGAATAAGTTGGCACACCTATTTTGATGCGAGCGTAATGATCATCACCTTTGTACTTACAGGCCGATTACTTGAAGAAAAAGCCAAAGACAGCACAGCGACAAGTATACGTAAACTGATGGGCATGGCTCCCAAAACAGCACATATCGTAAATGGTCAGGAAATCGAAGAAGTACCTATCTCAACCATAGAAATAGGCGATTTACTCGAAGTTCGTCCTGGAGAAAAAGTTCCTGTTGATGGTGAAGTAACATGGGCAGAAAGTTTTATGACAGCCGATGCAGCTTATGTAGACGAGAGTATGATAACAGGCGAACCAACACCAGCCGAAAAGAAAAAAGGAAGTAAAGTTTTAGCCGGAACAATACCCAGTCAAGGCAAATTTCGCATGCGTGCCCGTCAGATAGGAGAAGATACAGCTCTTGCACACATCATACGTATGGTACAAGAAGCCCAAAGCTCCAAGGCACCCGTTCAGCGCATTGTAGATAAAGCCGCATTAATCTTCGTGCCCGTAGTAGCAATCCTTTCACTTATCACCTTCCTGACCTGGCTTCTTGTAGGTGGTAGCACTTATCTACCCCAAGCCATCATATCGGCTGTAGCTGTGCTTGTGATAGCCTGTCCATGTGCTATGGGACTTGCCACTCCAACCGCACTCATGGTAGGAATCGGGAAAGCTGCAGAAAGACAGGTACTCATTAAGGACGCATCTGCTTTGGAGCGTATGCGCAAAATAGATGCTCTTGTTACCGACAAAACCGGTACACTGACTCTTCCCAATCTAAATATCGACTTTACCCGAGCATCCAACTTGACTTTAGAACAACGCGAAGTATTAAAACCGAATGCTAAAAAAGCGATACAAATATTACAAGATCAAGGCATCGAAGTATATATGATGAGTGGCGATCATGAAGAAGCTGCTCAATACTGGGCAGAACAAACGGGTATCAAGCATTATCAGAGCAAAGTAATGCCACAGGATAAAGAAAACCTGGTGAAAAAGCTCCAAGCAGAAGGAAAAACGGTAGCCATGATGGGCGATGGCATCAATGACACTCAAGCCTTAGCACTGGCCGATGTGAGCATCGCTATAGGTAAAGGTACAGATGTCGCCATGGATGTAGCCCAAGTTACACTTATGGGCAATGATCTCATGGCTATTCCCGAAGCCATAAAATTAAGCAAGCGCACCGTACGGATGATCTGGCAAAATCTTTTCTGGGCGTTTATCTACAATATCATTTGTATCCCATTAGCCGCAGGAGTACCTTACCTATTTGGCATCGATTTTCAGATTACCCCGATGTGGGCGAGCGCTTTAATGGCTTTGTCATCGGTATCAGTTGTACTCAACAGCCTCAGACTTAAATTAGGATAATATAAAAAGTAGTTTAGGCTAAGCACCTCTTGAACGAGGAGCTTAGCCTAAACTGCTTTAATGATGTCACTCTGTCGCCATATATCAATGACGAATGGGACACATGATTTATTTTTTCTCCTTCTTAATTGGATCGCAAGTGATACCAACGCCCAATTTCTTGAAAATCTTACGGTCTACTTCGCCCAACATAATCGTAAAATGAGCCTGACATCCACGCAACTTAGGTAATTGTTCAAGCGCTTTCTTACAATTTTCATCCGTTTGGCTGAGAATAGAGAGAGCGACGAGGACTTCATCCGTATGCAAACGAGGATTATTGCCACCCAAATATTCTATTTTAGTCTTTTGAACAGGCTCAATCAAGTATTGAGGAATGAGTTTCAAATCATGATCGATACCAGCAAGACTCTTCACTGCATTCAGAATAAGAGATGACGCTGTACCGAGAAGCACACTACTAGCAGCAGTAATAATACGTCCATCAGGCAACTCAATAGCAGAGCAAGGCACACCAGCTTCTTCCTTACGCGCTTTTGCTGCTAAAGTAGTCTTTCGGAAATCAGTGGTAATTTTAGCCTGCTTCATCAACAATGAAAGCTTGTTAACCTCTGCTTCATTTACCCCACCATTAGCCAATTTATTAAGTGCTGTATAATAACGGCGAATAATCTCCTGCTTAGATGCTTCCTGACAAACCTCATCATCACTGATGCAGAAACCGACCATGTTAACACCCATATCAGTTGGCGACTTATAAGGACATTCGCCATAGATACCTTCAAACAACGTGTTAAGCACAGGGAAGATTTCGACGTCACGATTATAATTAATAGCCACCTTCTCGTACGCATCAAAATGGAACGGATCAATCATATTGATATCGTTCAAGTCAGCCGTTGCAGCTTCATAAGCGATATTAACAGGATGATTCAAAGGAAGATTCCATACAGGGAAAGTTTCAAACTTGGCATACCCAGCATTTACACCTCTTTTATTTTCATTATAAAGCTGAGACAAACAAACAGCCATCTTACCACTACCTGGTCCAGGCGCTGTAACAATGACAAGCGGACGAGATGTTTCCACGTAATCATCTTTACCAAATCCCTCATCAGAATCAATAAGAGCCACATTATGAGGATAACCCTCAATAGTATAATGATAATAAGCACGAATACCTAAACGCTCCAAACGCTTACGATACATATCAGCACTATTCTGACCATTGTAATGCGTGATAACAACACTGTCTACAAGGAAGCCACGATTCTGGAACTCTTTGCGCAGACGTAGCACATCTTCATCATAAGTGATACCAAGGTCTTGGCGAACTTTATTCTTTTCGATATCAATCGCACTGATTACAATAACGATTTCCGCCTTATCACTTAGCTGCTGCAACATACGCAACTTACTGTCTGGTTGAAAGCCTGGCAGTACTCGACTAGCATGATGATCATCAAAAAGTTTACCACCTAATTCAAGATATAGTTTACCTTTAAATTTCTCTATTCTTTCCTTGATATGTTCTGACTGAATACGAATGTATTTGTCGTTATCAAATCCTAACTTTTTCATCAGATTTTTCTCTTAATTGCCGATTTGTAAATTCAATTTTGCAAAGGTAATCAAAAATTTGCCAAAAGCGTGAATTCGTACCAACTATTGCCCATAAAAGAGCAACTTTTTACACCATTCAAGGCATATAGAAAGCATATTTTACTCCATAAACTTTTTAGCAGCACGAAGCTGATGACGCATATTACTGAGCAACTGCTGACTCTCCTGAAGCACATTCAGATATAACAGATTAACCTGCATCTGAGAGTTCGTTTCACTATCCTGCATACGGTCAATCTGACGCTTACGAAGAATAGAAAGTTCGTCTTTTACATTATCAGCATCTGCAAGAATCTGACGATAATTCTCGTATCTACCCGTTTCTATCTGTGCACACGAAGCCTTCATCAGTTCATTGATACTACGCTTAATCGGCAAGAAATCAGCAATCAGTTCAGGTGATAAAGGATTAAAACTATTGTCTACATGCTCCTTGATAGGCTCAAGCATACGTCGCAATCCATAAATTAACTGTTGGTTACTATTCATACCCAAATGAAACCAAGTATTACGCTCTATAGCGATCATACGAGGAACACGCTGTAATACCAACATCTCCTGACGACGAACCTTCTTCAACGGTTGCTTCGCAGCTACTAAATCGCGCTGAGCTTTTCTTAAAGAACTGGTCTTCTCATTTTCAAGACCATCTATAATTAAGTTAAACTGTTCTAAGGCGAATTTACAGTAATCAGACTGCGTTCTTCTTACCTGCTTCTGAAGCATTTCCCACACAAGCTGTGGGTCACGGGTACGCATCATCAGACGGAATACATCTTTATCACGATTTTCAGTAGCCTTTTTCTCTTTATATTTACGACTACTTCGAATAAGAGAAGCGATAACCACTACGATAAAAGCAATATTAGCAACGATACCTCCATAATACATAACAAGACAGATAACAGCTGCCAGGAGGAATGAAGCTCCAGCTGTAATAAACCATCCACCGATAACAGAAATGACACCCGTTACACGGAATACGGCACTTTCCCTACTCCATGCTCTGTCGGCCAGAGAAGAACCCATAGCAACCATAAAAGTTACGTATGTAGTAGACAAAGGCAATTTATAGTTAGTACCAATGGTAATCAGCATAGAGGATATCACTAGGGTGACAGCAGCACGTACCAAGTCGAATGCAGCAGTTTCATCTTCCAGAATGATACCATTTTTATCAAATCTACTATCTATCCAATGCTTTATATTTGCCGGAATAATCGCTGAAATCTGCTTGTTAGTAGTTTGGAAAAAACGTACTATAGCACGAGCTGCAGAAGAAGAGCCAAACATTTCATCGCCCCCATCCTGTCTACTCAGGTCGACAGATGTTTTAATGACATTCTGAGCTTTTTTGGATGTAACCATTGCCACAACCATAATGACACCGGCAATAAGCAAGTACAACGGTGATGTCTTGGCATTCTCCATCAGTGATGACATCATAAAAGCATTAGGAGCAGCACCATTTGCATGAGCCACGTAATCTTGATAACTGTCAAGACCTGAAAGTGGTACACCGATGAAGTTCACCAAGTCATTACCTGCAAAAGCCATAGCCAGCGCAAAAGTACCCATGAGAACAATAACACGGAAAATATTGACCTTAAACAGATGAAGTATCTCCATAAAGACTGTAGAACAGCCAAATGTAATCAATAACAACAACTGAATATTACCATTGATCCATGTGCGTATACCAGCATCCATGTAAGGACTATTGCCTACACCTTTTAAGAAGATAAAATAAGATAAAGCTGTAAAGGCGATACCACCAAAAATAGCAATAGAATAACGTGAATGCTTTTTGTAATTAAAGGTAAAGACCATTCGACTGATCCACATGATGAGCCATCCAAACACAAATGCGAAAGCTACACTCACAAAGATAGCAATAATCATACTCAAAGCCTGACCAGAATTGAGTAACATATTATAATCGAGCGAAGGGTTTACAATCGTTTTTAGGGTAGCAATAGAAAACGATGCTCCTAATAGACCAAAAACGAGAGATATCGTACTTGAAGTAGGCATACCCACCGAATTGAACATGTCTAATATAATCACATTAGCCACCATGACGGCAAAAAATATGGTCATTACTTCAAAAAAGGAATAATGTACAGGGGTAAGAATACCATGCCGAGCCACATCCATCATACCTGTTGACATTACTGCACCCAGCAACACTCCTAAAGAGGCATAAATTAATACTGTACGAAACTTAGCTGCACGAGCGCCGACTGCAGACTGCAAGAAATTGACAGCATCATTACTAACACCCACGAAAAGGCCAAATACTGCCAAACTAAGCAGAAAGACCACAATGATAAAATAAATCGTTTCCATAAATACTTATTAGCAGGCAAATATACAGGATGTATGTTACAGAAACATAACACTCATGTTACAATACTGTTACAACTTAAAAAATGAACAGCCTCAACTCGTTTTCGAACAAAAAAAACTGTATATTTGCAAATATATCAGTAATATTGCAACATGAAAGGTGAAAGTTATCGCATATTAGTAGTAGATGACGAAGAGGACCTCTGTGAGATTCTCAAATTCAATCTCGAAATGGAGGGTTACATCGTAAATACAGCCAATTCTGCAGAAGAAGCACTCACACTTGATATCGCTTCTTACAATCTACTTCTTCTCGATGTCATGATGGGAGGCATGAGTGGTTTTGCCTTAGCCAAACAGCTGAAAAGCAATGCTACAACAGCACCAATACCCATTGTCTTTCTAACTGCCAAAGATACCGAAAACGATACGGTCACCGGTTTTACACTGGGAGCTGATGATTATATCGCTAAACCTTTTTCTATTCGTGAAGTAATACTCAGAATTAAGGCTGTGTTACGCAGAACAGCCCATCAGAATGCTATCGATAATCAAAATACCTTATTATATAAAGGTATCATCATCAACCTAGACCAGAAGACGATAACTGTAGATGGGCAGAATGTGTCTTTTTCAAAGACAGAATATGAACTTCTAAAACTGCTATTAGAAGAAAAAAATAGAGTTTTCTCACGCCAACAACTTATAGACAGAATATGGCCTAGCGATGTACAAGTATCCGATCGTACGGTAGATGTAAACATCACCCGTTTACGTAAAAAGATCGGTCAATATGCCACACATATTGCTACCAGACAAGGATTTGGTTATTATTTCAATGCATAAATCATGATTAAACTCTCTATAGGTAACAAACTATATCTCAGCGTAGTATCTATATTTCTGATTTTCGCCATATCCTTTATCGTATTCCAGCAAAATCGCGAAAAGCAGTATAAGATAGAAATTCTCAATTTACACCTACAAGATTATAACGACAGGATGCATGTATCACTCTCTATCTTGGGCAAAATGGATGAGAAAACGTTGAGCTATTATGTTAAACGTAATTATGAGAAAAATATACGCGTAACGCTTATTCGAAAAGATGGACTGGTATTTTTTGACAATCTGATAAAGGATTATTCTAAGATCGCTAACCACTCGAATCGTACGGAGTTTATACAAGCGATAAAAACAGGCGAAGGCTCTACAGTAGATCGTCTCTCGAGCACACTTAAACATGATTATTTTTACAGTGCAACCTATTTTCCCAAGGATGGATATGTGATACGAACGGCTTTACCATACGACAACGACTTGGCAAAATCATTGGCAACCGACCAGCATTTTATCTGGTTTGCGCTTGGCGCCATTCTATTACTAACAATATTCCTTTTTCGATTTACCAATCGACTGGGACAAAACATTAATAATCTCCGTACATTTGCCTGGAGAGCCGACCATAATAAAAGTCTTGATATCGATGACCTTATCCACTTTCCGAATGACGAATTAGGTGAAATCGCAGAGCGCATCATCAAGATATACAGAAGACTGCAAAACACGCGTCAAGAACAAGACAAACTAAAACGTGAGCTTACTCAGAATGTAGCGCACGAATTGAAGACACCAGTGGCAAGTATTCAGGGCTATCTTGAAACCATTATCAATAACCCGAATATGAATGAAGAAACAAAAGCACAATTTCTTCAACGCTGCTTTGCACAAAGTGAGCGATTAACATCACTTCTACGTGATATCTCTACGCTCAATAAGTTGGACGATGCGCCACAGCTACAAAACTTTGAAAATGTGGACATAGCTGAGATCGTGCAGAACATACAAAAAGAAACGGCTCTTCAATTACAGAAACATGAAATGAACTTCGTAAACCAGTTACCGCCTTCTTTAGTCGTTAACGGCAACCGCTCATTATTATATAGCATATTCCGTAATCTTACCGATAACGCGATATCCTATGCCGGCCAAGGTACAACGATAACCATATCAGCTACTCTAGAAGAAAGCATCTGGCACTTTACATTCAGCGATAATGGCATAGGCGTGCCCTACGCACACTTGAATCGACTTTTCGAAAGATTTTATCGCGTAGACAAGGGAAGAAGTCGAAAAATGGGAGGAACAGGTCTCGGTCTGGCCATCGTCAAAAACGCTGTGCTCTTTCACCATGGCAACATAACCGTAAAGAACAATCCTACAGGAGGATTGGTCTTCCACTTCACATTAAGTGCTATCAAATAAGTTTATCCATCAACAACAAGGTCATAAAACCGAGTAATAAGGCATACGTGGCCTGCTTCTGATACCCATGCGCATGCGTCTCAGGTATCATCTCGTCGCTGGTAACATAGAGCATGGCTCCTCCTGCAAAACCGAGCATAACCGGTAACAGCGTCAATGATACAGAGCCCAACCCAAATCCAATCCATACACCGACTACCTCAAGCAGACCGATAGCCAACGAAATGACCATGGTTCGTATCTTAGACACACCGGCAACCAGCAATGGGGCAATAATAACCATACCTTCTGGTACATTCTGAAGAGCAATACCCAAACTTACCGACCAATCGGTTTCTGTAGTGCTCATACTAACGCCAGCAGCCATGCCTTCGGGCATTTTATGCAAAGCAATAGCCATAACAAAGAGGAGAATATGATTGAGCGATTTGTTATTGCGATGCTCTTCTTGATCTAATCCTGTAATATGATGCAAATGTGGAGTAACCAAATCGAGGACATTAAGAAATAATGCTCCAGCCATAACACCGACAACCACTATCCACCAAGTTGTAGAAGACGTCATATCAAAGGCAGGTACAATTAATCCTAACGTTGATGCGGCAAGCATAATACCAGCACAATAGCCTAATACCGTATCATTCCACTTATGAGGAAGTTCCTTAATTAGAAAGCCCAAGACTGCACCTATCAGAGTGGCTCCGCAAAGTCCGGCTGCACTAATCCAAATTTGAGACATAAATGTTTTTTATTGCGATTAAATGAATTTGGGGATAAAGGTAAGTCTTTTTAGGAAAAAAGGCATTATTTTTTTGTATAAAATTTGCTTTTTATTAGAATAAATAATATATTTGCATTTATCATACCTTAAACAAAAACACGCATTTATGAAAAACTTCTATTATTTATTTTTAGCTACACTATTCTGTATGACCAGTTTGTCGGTATCCTCCTGCACAAAAGATGAGGTTAACGAACAGACAGAACTTGTTGTGAAAGATGCAACCAACCATAATGAGGCACTCAAACTAGAACAAGACTATCCTATAGAGAATCTCGCTTTCTTGATGAAAGGTATCTTTGTACTCGAGGACGAACAGAATAATATCACCAGTGTAATGGCTTTTGATCAAGATTCCATATACATCTTCAGCTGTAACACTTGCCAATATAAACACAAGAAATATCAATTACAACAAAATGGAACCATACTTCAGATAGATAACCAAAAAATACCTATTGCACGTTGGGCATACCTGAATAATCATAACCAAGGCATTATCCCTCTCAAGCTGACACCAGATAACACTCAATATTGGCTCGCATTCGAGAAAATAATACTTGGTGATGGCAATGAGCAACAAGAATTCGACCGTACCCAGCTCATCGCATTTATCAGAAATCAAAAACCTTAATTCGTTTAGCATTTTTCTTCATCCCGGCATGGTTAGTACGACACAAACCTATCTCTCGCATGAAAATAAAATAACATAAAAAAGGATTCGCCTCACGGAGAATCCTTTTTATGTATCCTTAATCTTCCTATGCAGATTAAGCAATGTCTCGTACTGTTTAAATGCGAATAACCAACTTAAATATGTTGACCGAAAATAAGCATTCCCTAATGCGAAATCAACTACACCTAGCTTAATTAATGTCTAATGCGAATAATGTCTAATGCGAATTTATATACTAATGTGAATAAATAAACCAATAATCTCTTTTTGATAGTACAAATATAACAAAAAAAAAGGAACCTGTCAAGAGTTAGAGGCCACTTTTTTCACTAAATTTGTTATTTTTTTTCTGTGTTCGAAAACAAGAAAATCTGTGCACGATAACAAAAAAAATAAATGATTCGAAGTACCAACATAACAACAAAGAATGTGTATTTCTCTTTCAAATCCATCCTTGATGACTGACTATCAACGCTATGATTATCTATAATAGATACCAACTTTTACCACCAGTAATCAAGTAGAATAAGTTTATATCGTTAATTTTGAACATATATCACTGATTTCAGCCAAAAAAGCAATATAATCATAACATATCTTAAAATATTTGTTTATATTTGCAAGACAAAATTATATAAATTCCGTGAATGTAAAGCATTAACGGCAAGTACCTTCAAAAAGCATAAAAAGAAATTATAATCATAAAACATCTCCCAGCATGAGAAAAACATTTATTACGTCTACCCTCTCTGGAGCGATAGCTATAGTAGCAGCAATACATCTAACAGCATGTCAAAGCAACGATATTGCCCCAGACACACCTGTTCAACAAAACGATTTAGTCAACACCAGCCTCGCTATTTCAATTCCACAGAATGCTGCTGGTAAAAATTACAAGGGACTTAACAGCACTACTAAAGTTTCCTCTCGTGCATCCCAGGAAATCGTACAGGGAGCAGACAATCAATTCAGAGGATTATCGAATATTGTACTCATACCATATTCTACTGATTCTACTCAACGTAATGGTGCCAATATCACACTGGAAGATATCAACAAGAACCAACTTAGCAGCGGAAGTCTTGCCAAGGTGTATGACAACATTTTGTTAAGCGTGGGTACAGCTGGAATAAGAGCCTACGCACACGCAAAGGATACGACAGAAGTCCTAGAAGGCTATCACTTTACCAACGGTACCCTCACAGCAACAGGACTTGACGATGAGGCTAATACGGATATCAACACCATTAGTTTTACACCGGTAAGTATCAATGCTTCTTCTGTACCATCAGACAAAGCCCAGTATCTTGCGAACCTACTTACTGAAATCGCAATGACAAATGCAAACGGAGTTAGCTGGAGTAATGATGAAAATGAAAAAACTGCATATTATAATTTCATAAGAAACGCTGCAGGATCATCTAAAACTGTACTTGGCCTGATACAAGAACTATACGATAACATGAAGAGCAAGGGCAACACTATGTCTGTTGCCTTGATTAATAAAATCAATACCGTTACCCTGAACGATGTTCAGGACATCAATGGCGGTTCATACCCTTGTATCACCAACAACAACGGCATACTATCACTTCACAGTGACCTGGACAATTATCCAACCGAACAGAATCTTCCTGATGGAGCTGCTGTTGTAAAATGGAACAATAACACCGGTTTTCAACCGGTAACGGGTTCAAGTACGATTACCGAATCGATTTCTACTTTGGAAATACCACGATATGTCTACATGCCAAATTTGTGGTATCAAGTAACTTCTCCACTGAAAACATCAAGCATCGATCAGACTAAGGTCATGACAACCAACAAAGATTGGAGTGAGATTGTAAATGACGTCGACAATTTCCCTAACAATAGTGTCACAACAACCACCAAGACTATCGCTATGCAACAACCTCTGCGATATGCTGTGGGACGTATGGATCTCACTATCAAGTTGGCCGACGGCAACGTACTCTACGATAAAGCTGGCAATGTGGTTACTCCTAATGCGAAGGGATTTGAAGTAACGGGTATCATTATCGGTGGACAGAAGGCAGTAGATCAAGATTTTAATCCGATTTCCGGTTCTAATAGCAAACAATATGCCATATACGATAACTCGATGAGTAATATGTATGCTAGCAGTAACGGTAGTGATACCAACTATACGCTAACATTGCCATCTGCAGCAGAAGAAGTCGTTAATATCGCCATAGAACTTATCAATAATACTGGTCAGAATTTCGAAGGAGCTACTGGTATTATTCCTAACGGTGGCAAGTTCTATCTTATAGCCAACCTGAACCCACCTGCTGCTAAAAGTGGCTATACAGCAAACGAACTTAATCAAGTCTTCAAACAAGACTATATTACTACCGTGAAACTGACCATACCACAAAACTCTACTGAAGAAAGCGAAAACCACGAGACAGGTCTTGGTAATGCCTATAATGTTTTGCCAGACTTGAGTAAATCACTCATCAGCTTCGGCTTCTCTGTAGACCCATCATGGCAATCGGGCTTATACTTTGAAGTAGAACTCTAAAAGCAAGCGCATGAAAATGAAAACCATCATACGATATATAATGCTGGCACTGCTGGCAGTGATGATGGGCAGTTGTAGTATCATTTATGAAGACTTAGACGACTGTCCGTCTCCTCCAGAACCGGATCCTGTCGTTACTTCTACCGATGTTACAATAACCTACAATCTAAGTGGTGTTATTGAAAGTGATTCGCTCATGGAAAAAAGCCTCGGTAGTCTAAGCTCTCATAATTATGATTCATACTTTTTCGATGATAACAGCAAAGACTTTGCACTCAAGACCAGATACAGTAATCAGGGTACGAGTTTGACGATCCAGGGAGAGATGGATATCAACAAATATATGAATGTACCTATTACAGATGTAAAAGAGACTTCACAAGTAACCCTGAGCGACTCGTCTAGCTTTACGAATTTCAGTATCAATAATATCCTCGCTGATACTATTGACAGCCATGCCAAGATTATGTATTATGCGCTCCAGACCATGAATATCGACACACTTAATCGTGAGTTTACCGTAAATTTGAGTCCGATGAACAGTGTGGTAGAAGTCATTATAGATACGACTGCAGCCACACAAATCGTTAAGAACGTTACGGTATCTATCGACAGTCTCTATACTGGAATAAACTTTAGCAATGATTTTTTATATACCTTTAGTCGTAAAGAGATTGTTAAAACATATCCAGCAGTCGCAATCGAACAAGGGAGACTTGGTTTTGTCGGAGTAGGATTCCCATCGCCAGAAGAATGGTATTATACCATAAAAGCAGCACTGACCACTGGAGAAACGGTCTATACTCGGATAAAGGTTGAGGAAAAATTAAAACCTGGTGAAAAACGAATACTGGAAATCAAGATGAACGAATCCGGTACAATAGGTGACCAGGAGTTACAACAGAATATGGGTATGAGTGTCATCACGACATGGAAAGAAGGTCATACTTACGAACCGTCTATCTAACCTCACTCCCCATGAGATAATAACGAAACTGAAACATATGAAAATACATCAGTTATCCATCCTTATGCTGTCCGTATTGCTATTCATATCGTGTAGCAATCATGAAGATACAGAACCATCTGGCATAAAGACGAAAACACTTCCCGTAGAAATAGAAATACCTGCAGAACAAACGACACGGGCTTGGGGAGATCCTGGTTCTGGATATAGCTATAAGTTACCTCGCTATCTTTATCTTTTCCTGGTAAGTAAATATGCTGACGCGAATAACGATACGACCACAACGGTGCAATATATCACTTCTGAACTTGATTCGGCACTATGGGAAAAGAATGAAGAAGAAAACATCTATGAATATATAGGAGGTATCAAAGTGCCAATACCAGAGTTGAGAACGACGGGTGAAGTCTATTGTGCTATATCTTACAGTCCTCTACATCTCAACTCTGATGATCCATTAACACTGCAAGATGTACTGAATACCTCTTTCAGTTTCAGCAAGAACGATGATACCTATGCACATCTCAAAGATATCTACTCTACTAACGCCGACTTGAAAAACGGTACACAGTATTATGGTACAATCAGTGACTACGAGTCGAATAATCCATATATTAAACTGAAAATGTATCATGTGGCAGCCATACTGGACATAGACTGGAATGTTGCAGAGGATATCAATGAAAGCGTTAGTGTAAAAAGCATCACCATCGAAGGTTTAAAACAAGAAGGTTGTTTGCTTTTCAGGCCTAACAAGAATACGACTGCCGGAAGCAATACATATCAAGAGACCTTCAATACGACACCAGGAACTCAATGGTATGGACGCACCTATTATTATATTATACCTTATGCAGCCGATGGCACGAACATACAATTACCATTACGCATAGAAAACGGTATTTCGGGTGGATATAAACAAACCACCATCAATATGACAATAAACCAAAGCAGCTTTGTTCCATGGATGTACGGCAATATCATCATCAAAGATGCTACGGGATGGCTTAATGAATAAAGTATAACCTAAAAACGGATAGAACAATATGAAACGATATATACTTCTTAGTTTTTTTGCGCTATTTATACTGACAGGATGGGCACAAACGGATACAATAAGATATGTTAATCCAAGCAACAAATCAAAAAATGTAATAACTGATGGTAAAACCTGGGCCACAGGTTATGCACACGTACAGGATGCCATCAATAGTCTACACAACTACATGAAAGCTAACCCGAATGTCACGTCGGGCAGCATATATGTCATGGGTGGTGACAGTGCCATTTTCTCCCCACTGGAAACCACAGAGAAAGAGGCATCGTCTATACAGAATACCGCTATTAATATCTATGACGGTATACATGTATATGGTGGTTTTAATCCACAAAACCCTGAATCTACTCCTGCAGAGCGTATATTGGTAGATGAAAAAAATGCTGACAATACCATTACAGTAGGTGAAAGAGATGCTCTTGACGCTGCTGGTACCGGATCGGATATTGCACACTGGTCATTTAAGACACCAACTATCTTTACAGGTAAGCATGGTGTTGGTGAAGTGACATTTGAATGGAATGATACTGAAAAGAAGTATAACACAAGATATCCTAGCAGTTCGTATCACGTCGTATGGTTTGGTACTGCCGGTGAAGAAACGGATGAGGAAACCAGTACACATAAAAAAGTAACAGGCCGCCGTAAAGCCTATACCTATGGTGCCAGTCTTGATGGTGTTACGATACAAGACGGTAACGCCAATAATAAACAGTCAGAGATACGAGCACATAATAGCTATGGCGGTGGTGTATATATGGTAAAGAACACGATCCTTCGCAACTGCATTGTTACTCACAACAGTGCTGCTATAAAGGGTGGTGGTGTATATCTAGACGGTGGCGGTCTGGTAGAAAACTGCCACATCGTAGAGAATCAGAGTATCGGTTCAGGTATCACCGACGGAATGGGCGGTGGTGTTTCTATCGGATGGGAAGGTGGAATACGAAAGAGCTATATCGAGAAAAATGTTGCCCGCATGGGTGGTGGCCTAAATATTACACACGAAAATGACAGAGTACCACTGAGTTGGCAAACTGATGACAGAAACCAGTATGCAGGATATGCCACTTCGTGTATCATCACCAACAATACTTCTATTACAGAAGCCGGTGGTGTTAATATCGGCAACGGTGGAGTCATCGTAAACTGTACTGTAGCAGAAAACGAAAACGCCGGTGCTGATGTAACCTATAAGAATCACCGATACGGTAGAAGCGGTGGTGTATATATAGACAAAATGGGCGTTGTATATAACACCGTTATCTGGGGCAATAAATGTAGTACGAATACGGATATACAATATGCGGCTTACATACAGGAAACAACCGATGAAAACACCAAGGTGAACCATCCAATAGTAGCCTATACTGCTATTGCAAATCACGATATCACCAACTGGAATGGAACCCATAAAGATAATGTTCTATCACTCGAAAAGGGAAATCATCCTGAATCAACTACTGCTTCAGGACATTTTCCTTATTTTATGGACCCATCTTCTATCGTCGGTGCGAATGGTCAAACACCTAACAACGTGTATACAGACTGGCGTATCAGTGCTCGTTCCGATTTAGCGTATCGTGCTGTACAAATACAAGATATCCCTACTTACAATAAGATCATCTTACATGCACAGATGCAAAGCGACTTACGCGGTCGTATTCTCTACCCGATTTCTTCTTGCGGAGCCATGGAATGCGATGAAAGTAAAACCCGTGAAATTATGATGGCTTCTGTTGAAGAAAGCGACAATGGTCAGTTAATACCTACTATTTTCGTAGACCCTAATTTCAATGCCATCATCCGTGGATCTATATTCGGAACAAGTTGGGAATCACCATTAACCAATGTCAGTGAAGCCATTAACTATTTCCAAAAGAAATATTCAGATAAAGGCAACAATACGCAGAAAGTTCAAATCCTGATTAAAGAAGGTAGCATAAACACGACAGGACCAAGCTCGTATGTCAATAATATGCTCCGCTCTGCTTCTCTCCGACCACAATCTTACATGCGCATATTTGGTGGTTATCCTTCTGAATTAACTGGTACAAATACCCAGCAAACCATCAACGAAATTACTTATGCACGTAATCCATTGAATTACAAGACTATTGTAAGTGCCAATAATATTAACCAGGGATTTAATACCAATAGTGTACATGTCATGGAGTTGAATAACGTACACGACGTGATCGTAGATGGACTTACCCTGGAATATGGTAATTCTACTTCTATCAATTCAAACAAAACACTGCCAAGTGGCGGTGCCATTACGATCTCAAATGTCAATTATGACACGAATACCGAACCTACGGGACGTGTGAACATGGACAACATCGTAATAAGAAACTGCACCATGCGAAACTGTGTTGCCGAAGAATCGGGTGCAGCAGTCTTTGCTAATGGATTCTATTATACAGGAACCCAAGATGATGGTGCTGATGGAAATGTCGCACTTAAAAATGTATGTCATATCAGCGCAAAACTTCTTAACTGCGTCATCAACAACAATACCAACCAGTCTGGTACAGGTATCGTAACAGCCCGAGGTAATGCAGAAATCGTGATGGACCATTGTACATTAGTTAACAATGTAGGTATACCATTGCAAAGTATGCAAGCTCGTGGATATTCAGGAACTATCAATGCAACCAACTGCGCTATATTCAGAAATGTAACCGACTCGGTAAACATAACCGATATCGAAAACTACATCGCTCCATTAGCAACTTCTCAAAATACAACCCTGAAAACCATTATCGGTAATAATAACATCGTAGACAAGACGATAACAATCCCGACGGGTTTCATGGATATGACCAATATTAAACAAGTATTGGGATACGATGCCAACGACATCAAGAGCTATGCTCAATTTGAGAATGCTACTCAAACTGTAGGCGCAAGACATAATCAGGATAATATTACTATGTATGGTGGTGCTCCTGATTTCATGCCTAAAGATATGAACCCGATGGTGAATGCGGCGACTACTGATGACAGTAATGCCACATCTACCGACCTTACTACTGTAAATAAAAGAAATATCGGTGGTGCTCCTGATGCCGGCGCTATCGAGAATAATACACTCCCTGAAAACGGACAGGTAATCTATGTTCGCGAATCAGACGGTGTGGATGATAATGCTCACGGTGGTAGCTGGGGAACAGCTCTCAAGACTATCTCCGCTGCACTAGAACGTGCCACATACGGACAAGACATTTGGGTTGCTGCAGGTAAGTATTATGAAAACCTTACCATGAAGGAAGGCGTCAATGTATATGGCGGATTTCTGAACTATGGTAATCCTGGAAAAGAAGAAAACGAACGAAATATTTCTAACGAAGATTCTGAATACCAGACCATTATTGATGGTGACAGAAGCGGTAGAGTACTGAATCAGGAAGAAGACTTTAGCAAAGAAACGATCTGGGAAGGATTTACAATACAAAATGGTTTATGGGCTTCTGCCATAGCTGATGAAATGACTATATCTGAAAATGAAGTCATCGTAGATACACTTACGAGTGCATGGAGCCATGGTACTTACGGTACGAAGATAGTGAAGGAAATCACTCAAAATGTTACAGGTCACTTTACCAGACATTATAACGAAAGTGAACCTTCTTGGAAATCGGGTGTGGGTGTAAACCTTATGAGTAATGGTACACTGAAAAACTGTCTGATTAAGGATAACTTAATGCAGATGCAATACCCTACCCAGTATCTGGTTAAGAATGTACGCAATAAAGTTATTAAGATTACAACCTACACCAAAGACAGCGAAAATGGCATCGAAAAATCGACGACATCCATCAAATACGATAACAATTCAAGCCGTATCTATAATATGGTTGATGGTAAGTACAAAAATGCTAAAGGTGGAACAGAATATGGTGGTGCCGGTATTGCTACGACAAGTGGAAGTAAAGTACTCAACTGTATTATACGCAACAATGTTATCGACTTCAGTTCTCTTGATGGTAGTGTTGTAGCCAATGTATCTACTCCTGCTCGCGGTGTAGGAGTACTTATGGATGGTGGCGATATTGTAAATTCACTTATTGTAGAAAATTATTCAAATGTCGGTTCAGGTGTTCTTGGACAAGGCATTTACATCAAGAGTAAGAGTAGCCTATATAGCTGTACCATCGCATATAACAATGGATTCAATGTAAGAAGCAACTTTACTGGTGCTGCTGCCCCTGGTGTGTGGGACGATGCTTCTAATCCTAATAAAGGTAGCGGTTGGGCTGCTAATGCATCACAGTTCTATAACTGTATCATCTGGGGAAATGCAGGTTATGGTATCACAGGCGAAAACTATAACAACTTGTGCCGTACAAACTGGCAGGCCTCTGTCGGTGTTACCGGTTTCTTACATAACTGTTACCACTCTACTCCATCCACCTACTTTGCCATAGAAGGTGTAAACAACAGTCACTCTGCGGTAACAGACTCCACCTTGGTATACAATACCAAGAATATCGACTATAATGGTGTGCCTGAAGCCAATTCTAAATATTACGAGGCCGCGTATGTAGATGCTTACCGCCAAAGCTGTTATGATGCCAATCTGTTTAACGAATACAACTATCCATATTTCCCAGATGGTTCATCAGACAATAATTATAGCATCAATCGCGCAAGCGATGTTGCCAATAATTGCATCAACATGGGTGCTGATGAATGGGCAGACGAAATGGATAGCAAATTCAATATTATAGAAGATATTACTGGAGCGAACCGTGTACAAGATTGTAAAATTGACAAAGGTGCATACGAATACGATGGTACTGGAGAAATTACTCCTGTAATAGAAGGCAATTCAGCAACTTATTATGTAACAGAGAATGGTGCAGGTACTGCCAAAGGTACGTTGACAGAACCAGCCTGTATGCAGAAACTACAGAAGATACTCGATGCTGCAGGTCGATATAAATATGCAAACCCTACTTCTGCTGTAACTGTAAAACTCGCCAGTATTCCTGACGGTCATTACTATCCAACCCGTACGACTCAAGAGAACTACTCTACCATTAATCCGCGTAACTTCTCTATCATCGTACCACGTGGTGTAAAAGTGATGGGAGGCTATCTTGATACGGATAATTTTGCTTCTCGTAACATTATTGACAACCGTACCATACTGTCGGCAAAATATACCAGCGAAAACATTGTCACGCAGAGTTATCATGCCGTAACCTTCACGGATCATGTATTTGATATCAATCAAAATCTGGAATATGAGGATGATGGTGTAACTCCGAAGTCCATCACCAAGAAATTAATAGATACCTATGGCACAACGCTGATTGATACCATCCAGAATATCGAACAACCCAATATTCGAGCTGTTCTTGATGGACTCTATATTGAAGATGGATCTGCCGATGGTATCAACACAGAAGACCAAATCGGTGGTGGCGCTATCATACCAGATTATGCCATGATTCAGAACTGTATCATCCAGAATAACAATGCACTAACAGAAGGTGGCGGTCTTTACTTACAAAAACGTGCTCTCGTAATCGGTTGTATTGTAGAAAATAATTCGGCTGATTATGGTGGTGGTATCGCTGTCGTCGATAACAACGACATGAGTGAGAATGCGTATTTGAGTTACCCGTATGTAGTATCATCTACGGTCGTCAATAATACCGCTACTACTCGTGGAGGTGGTATCTACTTCCTCAATAACTTCCGTACCAACTCCAGTGTATACTGGGCTAATACTAGTAACGACCAGGCTGACTTATCGGGTGTTACCACCACAACAAATGGTTTGAAAGGTGATATCTATCCCGTTACCTATTGTGCTATTACCAACCAGATAGCAGACGGATCAAACAATATATCAGTTGATGCTGACGAAGCGAAAGGTGTAAGGTGGAATAACACAGACGACGACAAATACTACTCATTACAGGTACTGTCACAGCTTACCCGAGGTGGTATGTCGTATGCCAACTTCCGCCGAATGCAAGAAAGCTATCCAAGCATCGACTCTCTTGACATCAATGGCTTGTCACGTATGGCAGTAAGTTTATCCGACTATAATGCCAAACGATCAGATTACGATGGTAATCCATGGACCGTGAAGAGCAATTCATATATCGAAATTGGTGCACGTGTGGTCAACTATGCATTCATGACCTACACGTCACAAAACATTACCACCGACAATCTGATGACACGAATCTTTGTGGCCCATACAGAATATGTAGAACCACAACGAGCTATTGCATGGCAGCAATCTGACAATACGATGTATAAACAGGTTGGCAGCTCATTTGCCAATCCGTTCTTACGCCTTGACGATGCCCTGGAATATGTAGCCAAAGCCCGACAGAGTTCGATAAACAATATCAACAATACACGATTTGAAATTTTCCTGGCGCAAGGTAGATATTTTCCTTACACCAATATCGACCGTAACAACTCTTCAGCCCGAGGCAATACCTTCCTCATTCCTGAAAAGGTTACGATAATCGGTAGTATTGATGTATCAAGAGATGACCATATGTACTGCCAGAGCAGCACTATAGGACAGGATATAACCATCACAAGCAATCAAAATACCTATACCCTCAAAGGGTGTACCACAGATAGTATCCGCGCTGCTCGTGAGCATATCGATTTCAACAAGAACTCGATCTATGAGCTTTGGGAAATGGCTGCTCAAACCACCCTGAGTGGTGAAGTTACTATCGACGACAATACTCCAGGTAATGTTAACCATGTTATCTCTATCATCAATGATGATTCCAAAACGGGTAAATCGCCTGATATGTTTACAGGCACAAACCTTACCAATGGAGAAACCACATTAGACCGTACTAAGGAAAGCCAGGAGTCTATGATGAGTCGTATAATCATCATAGATGGCATAAAGGTTACCAATGGTAACGCCAGTGAATATACTGATACTACAGTATACAACCTTAATGGCTACTTCCGAGGTGGTGGTATGTATATTGATGGAAACCCTGAGACTACGGTCTTCGCAAATTCTGACGAACAGCATAAGTTGACACGTACTATCGAAACAAATGCTATGGAACGTGGTCTGCGTGATAAAGCTGTACTCCTTGCTAACTGTATCTTCCAGAACAATAATGCGATACAGGGTGGTGCCATCTTCTCGAATGGTACACTCTATATTAGTGGTTCTGAATTTGTACAGAATACAACTGTCGGTCCTAGTGGTTCAACTGCTAATACGGATAACTGTTATGTATCATACAGTGGCGGTGGAGCTATTGCATCCAACTCAGACTTATTAATGGGTAACTGTCTGTTGGCCAATAACGAAGCACTATATGGAGATGTTGCTATCACCATAAACGCTGATGATGTAACATTACATAACGGAAAGACCATCAATAAGAATGCTAATCAATATCAGGGCTATGGTGGTGCCATCTGGTTGGGAGACGAATCCGCCATCTATATGATGAATACCGATATCGTACGCAACAAATCTGTAGGATATCCTTGTATCTTCAACTCTATCCCTAACCGTTCTGACAATATCCACCACTATGCCATCAATAACGTGTTCTGGGGTAACGAAATCTCTACAGAAAACAATGATACGCTCAAAACAATCATGAACATTGAGGAGTGGAAAGGTGTCGACAAAGCACCTTCTATATTCTTTAATGCTTTTGAAAGCGGTCAAGCTCACACTCCGTATCGTACTCTCGATCCAAAATATAAGCGTATCAACTTTACTGGAAACTTCCAGGATATCGCTCCTCAATTAAGAGAGACACAGGAAGACGGTACCGTAATACAGTATGATATGAACATACTGCTCGATAGCGACAACGATGCTCTAGATGGTCCTAACTTTAAGGAACCTACCGTAGAAGCAGGTGCAGATGGTTACATGGAACAATGTAACTGGATGCTCTCTCGTATTAACAACTTATGTGATAACGGATGGGGTTACCTGGAACAAGATGAAAATGGTAAATTCATCAAAAATAGTGATGGCTCTTATGCTGGTGGTGGGTATTATAACTACTGGTCACGTCTCACTAACCGCTATAGTAACCTTACCTTGGTGCCACTGGGCGATGAGATTTATATGGAATATAGCAATGTAGAAACTGACTTGAACGAAAGTAACAAACGTATCTCTAAAGATCCATTGCATAAAAAAGGTCTCAACTATGACTATATCGACATGGGTCTGTACGAATATCAGCATACGATTCTAGCATTGAATAATAGCCACGAAGTAGATACCATCTGGGTGGCTCCTAGCGAAGTCATCGGTCAGAACGATGGTAAAACTTGGAAGACCCCTACCTCAGACTTGCAACGTGCAATAGAGGTACTATTAATGAGTAGAAACGATCATCCTAAAGTGCTCAATATCGAAGCCGGTACATATTCTCCAGCTTATGTGATGAATGATAATTTGGGATACACAATCGCACTGGGTGACTATAACAACAACTCTATCGAACTGAAAGATACTGTCTATACGGGTATCGGTTATGGTATAAAGAGTCTTACTATTAATGGTGGATGGAATACCGAAGCCGAAGAATGGAATCCGGAAACATATCAGGTTATCTTAAAACCTGGTAACATCTATGGTAGCACAACGAATCATATCTTGAATATCGTAGATGTGGAAAACCGTGAGACCGAAATGGATGTGAAGGAGGATAAAATAACGCACCCTACCTTTAAGACCGTACCGATTACCATTAATGGTATTACCTTTATTAATAATACAGGACAAAGTACAAGTGGCGGTTCTTCTATTAACTATCAGGACCAATATTGTTCGGAGAGTAAGACCGAAACGGCTACTAAAACCACCATTCCACTTAACCCGAACGATAATGATGATCCTAAACTGATTATCAAGAATTGTATTTTCCGTGAGAATGGAATACCAGGCAATACGACAGCTGCTCCAGCGGTTACTATTGGTACAGGTGGCGGACAGGCACTTATCTACAACAGTCTGTTCCACTCAAATATCGGTATCCCTGTAAAGGCTGTTGATACCAAGATAACCAACTGTACCTTCGCACTCAACGGAGGTCACACACAGCTTTCTGAGTCTGGATATACTTACACGCTCAATTCAAACGAAGAAAACAAGACATGGGGTCCTTATACCAGTGAACTGCATAACTGTATTATCTGGAAGGATGATACTCTTGCTTCTACCAAGTATGCACAACAGTATGAATTAACACATACGGGCAACCAGATAGATGAGGGTTCTGAATATAACAGTTATAATGCCGTATATGGTATCGAGAACACAAAAGAAGACCAGGCACATTACTACAATGTAGGCTTGGGTGATAACAATAGTCTTGTGCTATATGGTCCTAACTTCATTGCCCCATTCGAGAGCAATGCTGCAGATTGCAACTTTAAGATTAGACCTGCAGACCATACCTGCCGCCGCGCAAATGCACGACTTTTTGCAGAAAAAGCGCTACTTCGTAATTTTACGGGTATGAGCGATGAAGCCATTCAGGATTCTGTCGTTACTGATCTTAAACACCAAACAGACCTCTCTGGTACCTTCAGCCGTTACTATGGTAAAGGTATGGAACGTGGTGCTTACGAAAATGTCATTGACTTGCAGCGCATATATTATGTAAAGCAGAATCAAGCATTCAATCCTGAAGTACAAGATGGTAAGAGCTGGAATACTGCATTCGGTGGCGGACATTTACAGGATATCATTGACGGTGCTACACTTTATGTACACCTGAATACGGATAAAAAGAAATCATACGTCTTGGTAAATGGTCAGGCTACTGAACCACAGTTGACTATACGCGACGGTGTAAACTTGTATGGAAGCATACATTCTCTCATAGAACTGGGTGATACGCTGAATATGCAAGATAACGAGAAAGAAAATGCGATCACTGACATGATTAATCATATCAAGGCTGACCGTCGTGGTATGGCATCTGAAACCAACAGCGCTAATGCCACCCGTATACGTGGTCTCATTACGGAACCGGTCGATAATAAAGATAACATTCTGGGTAGCATTATAGATGGCTTTATCATCGAGAATGACAGCATAGCTGAAACTCCGGCTATCGAACTTGATAATGATCGTACCACTCTTCGCAACCTTATTATACAAAACAATAAGAACAAAGGTGAAGCTCTGATCAGAATCAAAAATGGTTTGCTCTATAACTCTCTCATCTATAACAATACGGCAACGACCCTCGTGGACAATCAGGGTGGTGTACTGCTCAACAATACCATTATTGCCAACCAGGCAGATGGTATTACTGTAGACAATAAGAGTGGTGAGGTCATCAATACGTTGATGTGGAACACTGCTACTGGCACATCAGCTGAAAAGAATGGAAACGGAACATTCACCACCAGCAATACGGCAAGCCAGGTGAATCCGTTCATTCCATATATGGATAATACCCTTTATGCTCATCAACCTACAGCATATACGATCTATCCTACCTATTACTATCAGTTGCACGAAGCGAGCAGCATGATTAATGCCGGTACGAATATAACCACACCAAGTGGTGAACTCATCATCGGCAACAAACACTTCTCACACGATGCAGTAAACTTTGCAACAGACCGTGATATCTTAGGTAATCCACGTCTACTCGGTAAACAGGATGGTGAAACATCCAACCATATTGATATTGGTGCTTTTGAAGTATGGAACATCTCTGACCATCAAAATGTCTATACCGAAAACACCACAAACACTGAGGCTAATCTCACTGAGGATGATGACAGCTACCGTACCTATACCAAGAATTACGGTGGCAACTTCTATCCACATGCGGGTAGTGTCATGTATATCGGGCGAGGGGCAAGATTCAATTTCAACAAGAATGCGAGTGAAACTCCTATTTTTGACGCCGACAACGCATTCATGCCAAGTTATCTACTCCTCAAAGACAGTGCCTCTCTCTATGGTAATCGTAATGTGATACGAGCAAGCTATGTCGCTATTGAGAAGACTCTCAAAAAGGGTGATCGCTATAAACTCATGTCGCTTCCATTCAATGAGTACTATTGGGATAATGTAAATGTGGTATCTAGTCAAGATGGTAATATCACATTAAGTAAATTCGATCTCACCAATGCTGTGGTTAAAACCTACAATGGCGAAACTCGCTCTGCATGGAACTACAAATATCAAACTGAAAATTCGTCATGCTGGGAGGATGTGCATGTCGATACTCCTCTTCAAGTTGGAGAAGGATGGATGATAGACTATGGCCGCTCTCTCAACGAAGATCAGACCATTCGAATGACAGCCTTTGCCAAGAATAATAACAGCTTTGCCTACGAGGAAGACGGTAGCGATAAGCAGGTTATTCTTACACAGCATAACACGATAGATCGTAGTGGAACGGCTTACTTTACTAGAGCAGAAAATATGGGCTGGAACTTTATCGGACTTCCATACTTGGTAAGTAATTACAATACTGCTACCGGTCAGAATGGCAAGTACCAGATGCACATTCCACATGTGCTCTATGGCGTAAACAGTGAAGACGGTACATACCAGAGTGCAGACCAGATGGTAACTCTCCCAAGCTGGGAAGAAGGTTCTGAGATAACGATGGGCGACGGCTACTTTACACAGACCGCAACTCAAAGTGATACCGAAAAAGTTACCTTCCGCCTGCCTATAAACCCAGAAGAACCAACACAGGCTGCTGCCAAGCCAAATATCATGCTAACGGCAGAGAATGGTACTAAAGATGCTGTTAAGATGGCTCCATCTGCTGAAGCCACAAGCATTACCTACAGTGTTGGTAACGGTGGTGTAAAATGGGATGCCATCAACGATACCCTACCAGAAATTTATGCAAACGCTTCTGACGGCACACGTATGAGCTGGGTACCTGAAGCTCCGGTTGAACAGGAATTGGGTATAGGTATCAAAGCTGCAAAAACGGGTAACTATACGATATCATTACCTGAGGTTGATGCTTTTGATCAAGTTAGTAATGTATGGCTCATAGACCATGCAACGGGTACTGTTACCGATCTTAAAGATAATGCTTACCAGCTTACGATCAGCAAAGCTGGTACATACGACAACCGTCTTGCTATTAAGTTTGGTGGCATGCAACCTACGGGTATTAAGACTGCTGAGGCTAGCAGTACATTAAGCATATATGTAGAAAATACGACCTTACATGTTAAGGGTATCGAAGGTGCTGAAGATGTCAATATCTACACCATCAGTGGTAAACTCTACAGCCATGCTCACCAGGTACAAAACGAATATACCAAGGAACTACATCCTGGTGTATACATCGTGAAAGTTAAAAATACAACCAAGACCATCGCCGTGAAATCACAAAAGTGATTTCACGGGCCGATGGCTTTTTGATATGAATAGCCATATATCCATGAACATTTCGACGGGTATCATGAAAAAAAAATCAGTCCTTTTATTTCTTTTGTTTACTCTACTGACTATTTCGAACAAAATACAGGCACAGAATTTAGAGTCAATAGACCTCATCAAATACTGTCAGCACTTCCATTTTTCAGATAAGAATATAGCACAATCTGCAGAACAGGAACAATTTTTGGCAGACTTTTTCTTTCTCTTGCAGCACATTGAGGATGACGATTACAAGCAACATGCCATCAATAACCTGTTTCAAGAAGCATCCCCATATCCAGAAGCCATCGACTTCATATTAGACGAAAGTCATCGGTACTTAACCGACCGTGAATCACCTGTATACAATCCTAAACTTTGGGAATTTTTCAGACGAGACACACGGGGACATGTCGTTCTCGACTTTCAATATACTGATGAAGAAGGACGAGACTCTACACTCTATACGACTCCTCTACAAGGTGATATTACCCTATTCTTCTATAATCCTGAATGCGAACATTGCATGCAAACGATAGCTGAATATAAGATACGCGAAGATAATTCCTGCATAACAGACGGAGAGACCATTTGGGCTATCCACGTAGGAGAAAATGATATACTCTGGCATAATACACTACCACTTTTGCCCAAGTCGTGGAAAAAAATAAAAGATCGTAGTCATCTTATGACACGACGCTGGTACGATCTTGAGAAGTTGCCTCATATCGTTAAGATAACAGCCAACTATCAGGTGAAACAGGCTCAATAAAAAGCGTTACTAGAAAAACATTAGAGGTTCGACTTATTAAAAAAGTCGAACCTCTAAATAAAAAAATTAATATAATGAATTACAATTTAATAACCAAGAACTTACTAACACTCCAGAACTTGTTCACATCCTTGATGTGTAAAGTAGAAGTACCATTTGCATTCCGAGTAATCTCATAAGAACCTGCAGGCATTTGAGTCATAATCTGAGGCTTCTTAGAATTCAAGTTAATATCATTATAGTTACGGATATCAATTTTGCTGAAATCTGCACTCTTCAACTTAGATACATCAATCTTTTTCTTTGCAAGAAAACCACCAGTCAACAAGCCCTTATTCTTCAGCTCCTTACTTGTACCAATCTGCACATAAGCCTCATGAATCGTTTCATCTTGAGCATTCATAACCGTCTGCTGCTCTGCAACCGTATTATTAAGCTGAGTATTCGTGGTATTAAGAGCTGTGATATCATCATTCAACTTGGCGATATCTGCGTTCTTCTTGTCCAACTCTGCCTGCAATTCAGCAATCTTAGCTTCTTTCTCATCCAACTGCTGCTTGTAATAAGCTATCAACTTCTTCACACGCTGAGAATAAGAAGAATTACTACTGCTAAGCTTTTGCTCGAGCTCTGCGATATGCTCACGCTGACGCTTAACGATATCATTTAAGGTAGACAACTGAGTCTTTAAAGTTTCCTTATCAATACGCTTTCCCTCAGGATTAGAAGACTTGCGAACAATACCTTCCTGAGCAGCAATACTGTCCATACCATCACTCATAACCTGAATAAACTGAGCCATAGAGGTAACATCTTCAGCACGTAGACTATCTACATTTGCAAGAGAATCAAGCTGTTTCTGCAATGCTTCTGCTTTATTATCCTTGCAACCGACAATAGTCAAACCTGCTAATACAACGAGGCTCATTACACTAATTTTACTTTTTTTCATAACGATAACTCTCCTAATTTTAAATGAATAATAAATAATAATATAGGAATAATAACTAAAAATATTTTAACAAAACAAATTTTCTTTCTACAACAAAGGTATAGTAAAATTACTGATATTAAAATAAAAACACATATAATTATGATTTTTTATACAACAACCGTTACGATAGAGGAGGAATTTTGGAATTATTTACTTACGTTGTAACGAATTAAACTATACCAATAAATGATAATTATGACTCTTGCAAAAAAGAGGCTTCTTCGCAAAAGTTACTGCACGAAAAACTATCGTATTTCAAAATAATGTACTACCTTTGCACGTCGAAATAAAATAAAATCATGGCAACTCATCAACAAAAATTAGCAATCAGACAACAAATAGACAATTTTATAAAACAAGGCGGAGACTTCGCATTTGTTTTTGGAGATATCCGTTTGCCAGTAGAGTACAACGAAGCATTAGGAACATTACACGTTAATGTAAAAGACAAAAAAGTTTCTCTTGTCGTAAATTATAATATCGACTTACAAGATAACCTGAATGACTTGATGGAACATCTGCTTACTGAGTACCCAGAATTAACTGACTAAGCTATTAAAATAGCTCTATCTATAATCCCCATTAGCATTAATAAAAACTAAAAAGAAGAAGCCTTATGGAATATATGTCTCAAGAGGGATACGATAAACTCGTAGCCGAACTACAACACCTTACTAAGGTGGAATTACCACGAGTAACAGAAGCGATCTCAGAAGCACGCGATAAAGGCGATCTGAGTGAGAATTTCGAGTATCATGCAGCTAAGCGCGAACAAGGACGTCTACTGGGCCGTATTCGTTTTAAGCAGAATGTACTGGCTCATGCTCGGGTTATCGATTCTTCACGGCTCAGTGCTGACAATGTACAGCTTCTCAGTAAGGTTAAACTTACGAATACTGGTAATAATGCCAGCATGAATTATACCATCGTAAGTCCGCACGAAGCGAGCCTTAAAGAGGGTAAGATTTCTATCAAATCTCCTATTGCACAGGCTTTACTTAATAAAAAGGTAGGAGACGTGGTCGAAGTAAGGGTTCCTGCTGGTCTACTAAAACTGCGCATTGATAATATCGAATTATAATACTTCACCAAGAAATACTATGATTGCTGCTTGTTTATTGATTCTCTGTAATTCTTTCAACATGCAGGCTCAACAAACCGATAATCAGCTACGTGTGTCTTATTCTACCACAAAAGACACGACCATAACTAATTCTCATCATGAGCCTAAGTCTGTTTTACATCGCGAACAAGTATCTTACCATTTTAAGGATGACCGTGACAAATATTTGAATCAAAAAGCGGAGAATAAAAAAGATTCCTGTATCATTATTGATAATACCGGTGTCAATAATAAGCGATTTGAGGGTAGTTTGTATTCTGAAGTAAACTATGGCAGACACGGGGACCTTGATTCTCCTGACTTGCTCGACTTGCCTCATTTCATTATTAATGGCCATTTACATTTGGGCAAAGGGTGGACTGTTGTGGCCGAACTGGAATATGAGCAGTTTTATGAAAATAAACAGTGGGAATATAAATTTGATGGCAACTTTACATCCAATAAACTGTATATAGCCAAAGATTTTTCTAAGGCCTTCAGTGCAAAAGCTGGTATTATCGAGGTTCCTGTAGGTATCGTCAACGCAGGTGGACCTGCACTTACCATCTACGACCCTGAAAGCGAATCGAATATTATTCCGATGAGCTGGCATGAAGGTGGCGCTAGTATATATGGTTCCCTTGGTAAATGGGATTATCAGATTGGCGGCTATATCTATACTTCTCTCCCACTAAAAAATAGCCAAATGCTAGGAGGAGCTACTCGCCTGAACTACTATCCTATCAACGGTCTTCGCATGGGTGTGAGTAGCTACTGGGGAACGCCATGCAAAAGTCAATATCACCGACAAGATTTGAATTTTCTTGGTACAGACGGACTATGGTATGGTACTTTCGACTTCGATTACCAGGAGAATGGTTGGATTATAGACGGTTCTGCTATTTACTGTACCGACCAATCAGCTAAATCTGCTGGTATAGAAATCGGCTATGACTTCTTTGAGACAACTGAAAAGACAGATAAGATGGAACTTATTCCATTTATGCGATACGATGGATTGTTTCATTTAGGCGAACTCAACTTTAATAAATATACTGTGGGTATCAACTTTTCACCACTCAAAAACCTGGTAGTAAAAGGCGAATATGCCATACGACACCATCAAGGAGGGTTTGAAGAAGGTGAAAAAGCCACTTGGCATTCTTTTGATATCGGAGTAAGTTATACTTGGGAATTCTGATAAAAAAAGATAGAATATGCTCGATTTCGATGTAGAAATAGAAGACAAGACCAAAGACATCATCAAGGTAATCGGTGTAGGTGGTGGCGGATGCAATGCTGTAAGCAATATGTATCGGGAAGGCATTGATAATGTCTCGTTTGCTGTATGCAATACTGATAGCCAGAGTCTGAGAAATTCACCTGTACCCGTAAAAATACAATTGGGCACAGGTTTGGGTGCTGGTGCCAATCCAGAAATCGCCAAACGAGATGCCGAAGAAGCCGTAGACGATATCAAACGATTGTTGTCTGACGGCACTAAAATGTGCTTTATCACTGCAGGCATGGGCGGTGGAACGGGCACGGGAGCAAGCCCAATTATCGCTGGTGTGTGCAAGCAGCTGAACATTCTGACAGTAGGTATTGTTACCATTCCTTTCTTTTTTGAGAAACGCAATAAGATTATCACGGCCTTACAGGGAGTAGAACAGCTTCGTAAAAATGTAGACGCCCTGCTTATTGTGAACAACGAGCGTCTTTGTGATATCTATGCCGATACACGGGTACCTATCAAGGAAGCATTCAAGACTGCCGACAAATTACTGAGTGATGCCACAAGAAGTATAGCAGAACTGATTACTGTTGAGGGCACTATTAACCTTGACTTTAGAGATGTGGAAGCTACTATTAAGGGAGGTGGCGGAGCTTTAATGGCTATCGGAAGAGCATCGGGCGAAAAACGTGTTCAAAATGCGATTCTTAATGCACTCGACTCTCCTCTTCTATACGGCAGCGATATTTCTAAAGCCAAACGCATTCTCTTTAATATTTATACGAGCGAAGAGCATCCTCTCTTGATCAGTGAAATGCAAGAAATAGACTCTTTCATGTATGAACTTGATCCAAATATTAATGTGATATGGGGCGTATCTGATGACAATACTGTTGGCGAGGATGCCAAAGTAATTATTCTAGCAACGGGGCTGGATAATGAGTTCCTGCCTAGAGAAAAAGATCATGGAGAAGATGAAACTCTATATTATAACGAAATCATCGAAAGTCTCTATCGAAAAAATCAGACTGAACATTCTGAGGATGCTGATAATACTGAAAAGGATGCAAACACTGAAATAGCTGAGGAAGATGAAAATGATGATTTTTCTAATCTTGAAATAGAGACTTTGGAAGAGCAAAAAGATAAGAACGAACAAGAAACGCTTGAAAATCTGGAAGAAAAGGATGACCAGAAAGAGGATAAATTAACGTTCAAACCCTATAATCCTGCAGCAAATCATAATTCCGTCATCAAGAAACCGACAAATTATGGTGAAAACGGTGCACATGAATACGATATCAAGGAACAAGCGGCCCATCATCTTAGTTTCGCCGAACGGGTACGTCTTCGCATTAAGAATACAATGGATAAATTCACTGATGAATGATCTGAAGAATAACAATTACATCTGCACAAAGAACTAAATATCGGAAAATATCGCGATTATATCAAAAGTAAAGTGATTATAACTAAAAAAGTGAACTAGCAAAATGTGCTAATTCACTTTTTTCTTTGCAGGCGAACCAGGAATCGAACCCAGAAAGGCGGTTTTGGAGACCGCTATTTTACCATTAAATTACTCGCCTATTATGCAATAGGTACTCCCTTTTACAAAACGATTGCAAAAGTAATATTTTTTTTTCAAATAGCCAAAATTTTTTAAGACAAGTTTACAACAAGACTATATATTTTGGCTATTGATTTAAATTACGATGAGCATAAGCCTGAATGCAATCAGGTATTTTACGCTCATAGCTCTCGTTACCCAATAAACTCGATGTCAATAGCATATCTGCAGTCGTACGATTAGTAGCAAAAGCAAT
>AUXO013496687.1_pt1 | contig 32664 bp, 31 predicted proteins | sample 768731 | NCBI WGS metagenome assembly AUXO01 (sample SAMN02715735, study PRJNA202380) | gut metagenome | biome: sheep rumen | host: Ovis aries | place: New Zealand: Palmerston North
TGATGCAACAATTTTAGTATGTATAAACAATGGAAATAATAATATAATTATAAGCATAAGTATAAGTATGAATTTACATATTTTGTATTTTTTCATTTATATTCTCCAAATATAATGTATATATCAATATGAGTCTCGAAAGAATTTTAAAGTAAATTCTCTCTAATTTTTTATTATATCACTAAATAAAACATGAAACTTATAGATAAGCTAAATGTAATTAAATTGATATATTAATAGTAATTAGTTCACATTTAAATTTTTATATTCATATGATATAATTCGAGTATATTATTTTTAAGAAAGGCAAAAAAATGATAGATAATCTTAATAATCCATATTATTTAAATGATTTTTTAGCATATATTTCTACAATTTTAAATAAATCTCCCAACACGGTAAAAGAATATAATTATGACTTAAGTCATTTTTTAAAATATATAAAATATAGATATGGTCTAGCTAAAATTGAGAATATTTCCGATATCAAGAATATTACAATCAATGATTTTCCATTAAGTGAAATAGAAAAAATCACTTTACAAGATATACATAGCTTTCTTGCTTATCTTAAAGAAAATTATCAATCAAAGCCTGCTACCCTATCTCGAAAAACGTCTTCTATAAAGACATTTTTTCATTATTTATGTAATAAGACTAAACAAATAGCAAATAACCCAGCATTAGATCTTGAAACACCCAAATTAGAAAAAAGATTACCAAAATATTTAACTTTAGAAGAGAGCAAACAACTACTGGATACTACCAGTCAACCACAAAATACCGGTCATGGACGTCATGATAACTCTATTAGAGATTTTTGTATGATTACACTTTTACTTAATTGTGGTATGCGTTTATCAGAACTAATTGGCATAAATATGAGTGATATAGATTTTGAAAATAACAAGTTAAATGTTATTGGAAAAGGAAATAAAGAAAGAACAATATATTTAAATGAAGCGTGCATTTCAGCAATAAAGGATTATTTAGCAGTAAGACCACATGATGCTGTAAAATTTGATTCGAGAGATGCTCTATTTTTAAGTGAACAAAAAAGACGCATTAGTAAAAGAACAGTTCAATATGTTGTAAAAAATGAAATTAAACTTGCAAATATTGAAAAGCCGGATAAATACTCTGTACACAAATTGAGACATACTGCAGCTACATTAATGTATAAATATGGAAATGTTGATATTAGAGCACTTCAGGAATTACTTGGGCATGAAAGTATTGCAACTACCCAAATATATACCCATGTTGATAATGAACAAGTTCGTACTGCAGTTGAAAGCAACCCACTAGCACATGAGAAACGAAGTTAAAAGAAGGAACTTAAACAGTTCCTTCTTTTTATATCTACACATTTCCTTTTTCAAATAATAATCTTTTTATAAATCAGATAATGTTAACCCATCCATCTCATCTTTTATAGTAGTTGGATCAGCAGTAAATAAGTCTTTCTCTTCTTCCATTAGCTTATCAAGTGCATCTAAAAAATCTTGTACATCTTCATCTTCCATTTTTAATCTACCATCTTTGGCAATAGGTAATCCTGCTTCCTCTATATGAGCAATTTCTTCTTGACCAATACGACTTCTTATATCGACATATCTATCTGAAGGAAACTCATCTTCAGATATTTCTTCATATTCCTCAATAATCGAATTAGCGCTAATCAATTCTGTTAATGTCTTTACTTTATCCGTCCTATTACCTTTATTTTTTTGAAGTAAATAATTGGACAATACAAAACCAATATTATGATTATTATATAATAAGTTATTTTGTAAAAATATCACCCATGAAGCATCAAAATATGTAATTGGTTTCACAGATTTAGTATCATTTCCATATTCACTCTTTCTGTTGTCACTTATTTGAATTATTTCACTAATAATGCTTTTATATTTTTCGCTAGTTGATGAATTTAATTCTTCTGTTTGAAGTAGATAAATATACTTTTCTAATAACTCAAATATTGGTATTTCAACGCTTTTATCAAAATCAGTAAGATCTTTTAATTCACTAAACCTAGCAGCAATAAATGCTTTAAATATTGCATGATATTTAGCTTTGATGAAGTCATTACCCATCATCTCATCATATATTGGAGCTGTTTCATTAAGTAAAAATTTTGTTAATCCACTTAAGCTATGTGGTGTATATTTATTTAGTGGATAAGTAGAAGATCCATTTGATTTATCAATAACCGGTTTATTCTCTGGTATTACAGTCTTGTAATCAGACTGAGTCATCCTGTGTGTTACTTCATGAATGTATAATATTACAATATACCAATTGCTTGCTAATGGAAGCCTATCATGCGTCGCATAACTTATCTTATTAATCATCAAATCAAGGTGCTGTTTATCAATATCAAAACTCTGCGGTATTTTAAAATTTTCTTGCATAAATTGAAGAAGTAATCTTAACTTTTGTTTACCATTTGGATTATTATCTACCTTTTCCATAACTGTTTCTAAAGGGGTATAAAAATTAGCTTTCATCAATTGATTCATAGCCATACTAGCTAAAGTAGGATCTAAGCTTTCAAAATATTCTTGAAAAACTTGAAAAGGTGAGATTGTTGGTGGCATTTCTCCTACATCTTTCATTTTTGAAGGATCTATATTAACGTTTTGCATCCTTTCTACAATAGCTTTATATAGTTTAGCTAACCCACCAAAAAATGAAGGGTCGACATTTTTGAAGTACTCTTTTGAATCTTCAACAATTTTTCTTAATTCCTCATCATCTATGTCTCTATATTGACTAGATTCCATCTTGTATCCCTCAACTTTCTCATAAGTAATTATTATTTTATATTGCTGCCTCTTGTAATTTTAGTATATCCATATTTTTCTTTTAGCTTATCCATTGTTTTGTCTAATTGATTTAACTTAGTAGCTTTTTCATCATTAATATCATTGTCAAATAGAGATATTTGACGCTCATCACTTGAAATAAGTTTATCCAGCTTTAATCCAACTTGCCTAATTGGATCTTTGATTTCCATTTCCTCTAAAACACTTTTTGCTGCATTTATTACATCTTTTGTATTAGATGTTGGACTTATTAATTTCTTTTGATGTGAATAGTCTTCAAATTTATTTGTACGCAAATTAACTGATATTACAGTACCTAATAGGTTATATTTTCTTAATCTGTATGTTACCTCTTCTGCTATTTGCACTAATACTTTTTCAATATCTTGTTTAGTATATAAATCGCTTGGCAAAGTTTGTTGATTGCCAACGCTTTTTGGGAGTTGATTCTTTTCTTCTACTGGAGAATTATCTATTCCATTTGCATGTTCCCATATCATATTACCAAATTTACCAAATTTTTTAATTAGATAACTTTGGTCTGTTTTCGCTAAATCACCTATTGTTTTAATATTCATTTTTAATAATTTTGGTATTGTTTTTTTACCTATGCCAAACAAGTCTGCAACATTTAATGGCCACATCTTGATTTCTATCTCATTTGTAAATAATGTATGAACTCTATTAGGCTTCTCAAAATCAGATGCCATCTTCGCTAACAATTTATTCGAAGATACTCCTATATTAACGGTAAAACCTAATTCTTTATATATTCTATCTTTAATTTCATAAGCAATATCAACAATATCTCTATCTCTTAATGAATTGGACATATCAACAAAACATTCATCAATACTAAATCTTTCTACGTTATCACTATATTGAATTAGAATATTATAAAACTGTTTTGAGTAAAACTTATATGTAGTAAAATCCCCTTTAAATACTTGTAGATTATTACATTTTTTCTTAGCAAAATATATGGGCTCACCAGTAACTATGCCAAACTTTTTAGCTATTGGACTTTTGGCTAATACTATTCCTGATCTTTTGCTTTCATCTCCACCGATAACAGCTGGAATTGTTCTGATATCTATTTGAGAGCCATTTTTAAGCATATGTACAGCAGTCCATGATAAAAATGCATTATTTACATCAATATGTAAAATTCTTCGTTGCATAAAATCACCAACTTCTTAAAATATAAAACCATGAGGCAATAATTCATTTATTTTATATTCTATAATATCACCCTCTTGAGCTAATGTATAAACCTTAAAATCTGGTTTAACGAATTCTGACATAAATTGTCGGCAATAACCACATGGTGTAACACCTTTCGCTTCTTTGCCATGTTCTCCTATTACAACTGCAATTGATTCAAAATCTTTTTCTCCTTCTGAAATAGCTTTTAAAAAAGCTGTTCTTTCTGCGCAAACACTCATTATTCCATGATTTTCAACATTGCATCCTAAATATACTTTTCCTGACGAAGTTAATAACGCTGCACCAGTACTTGTATTTGAATATGGTGAATGTGAATAATTTCTTGCTATTTTTGCATTTGCTATCAATTCATTAACATCCATTATTTTCCTCCAATTATAATTTATTAGTAATTCTATAATCCCATCCAGGTTGCCACTGTTTTGTATTTCTCCAATCATTATCAATAGCTTCCATCCAGGTTTGATTTTTTAATAATACATCTAATGCAAGTTGTGGCGCCTTATGAGCTACAATTGCCACTTCTTTATTGTCATAATTATCTAACAAATAATTACAAAATAACTTTATTCTATTTTCAACATCTACTAATGATTCTCCATTAGGGAATTTTTCCTCAATATGATCTTTATAGATTACTTTAGAAGAGGCAGCACCATTTAAATCCCCATAATTACATTCTCTTAATCTTGAGTCTAATATTATTTGAATTTTATCACTAAAAGTGTAACTTGCAGAATCTACTGCCCTATGTAAATCTGAAGTAAACACCACATCAAATTTATAAATATTTATTTGATTTGCTAATTCTTTAGATTGCTTAATTCCAAGTTCTGATAATATTCCATGATTCCATCCTGTTGCTCTATGTTCAGCATTATCTTTGGTTGTTCCATGTACAAAATATGTAATATTAACACCCATATTAAACCTCACATTTATAATATAATTTTTTCAATCAAGTTTGTCATCATGTTCTTTTTAGTTTCAGAAAATTTTTCATAATCAATATTTGTATTATTAATTATCTCTTTGTCTTCAGTTGTTAGATAATCTATATTTCTGCTTTTTTTGAATAAATATATTACACATAAATCTAATAATTTATATGCCATAGCTTTTTTATACTTAGGATTTTCTTCATCATTAATACTTAATCTTTTAATTCTTGGTGTTCTTGCCTCTTCCCAATCCTCTTCTACATTATCAATATATTCATAAGGATTATTTGCTTTTCTAAAAAAAGCTAAAGACCATGAACGAATCATTAAATCATACTCTGGATTAGTTAATAATTTATTAGCAAAATCCATCTCAATTTCTTCATCAAATGATAATAAAGTTGCATAAACAACATTTAAGTGAATAAATTTATCATCATCCAATTTATATATCTTTTTTAATAATTCAATGTTGGGACCGATAGATAATCTTCCATAGAAATATAATGCAAATTGCTTTAATAGAAATATTTCTTTTTCACTAAGAGTATTTATTATGGAAACATCAGCATCTTCAGTTTCCATGTCAAATAATTTGCAATTATAACAATAGTTCAAGATCTTTTCTAAAAATATCTTAATTGAAATTACTTCCTCATTAGAAAAATTTTTTAACCTGGCTCTTACTTCATTCGTAATCTCATCATTTAATTCGATTATGCAATTTTCTATTGCACTTTGAATCGTTCTTTCTTTAAAGGATTTTATAATCCCATCTATTTCCATCTTTTCCTCCTTATTCAATCTTGTGATAATCTGTTTGCAATTATGCTTTTTAAAATTTATTTTATTATATCATTAATCAATTTTTTATACATCATATTATAAAAAAATCTAATCAAAAAGAGTGGGTGAAACATTCCTCAGTTTCACCCACTTGACCTGTTTAGAAAAGCTTACCTCTTTTAAGGATTCTGTCCTTATTGTTGATAAAAAATGAAAGCCAGTTCTTTGCTCTCCCTGGAGGATTTGGATTATCCCATACTCCATCTTTGTATGAAAGTACCAAACTAGCATGCACCTTAGCCTTCTCCCGATCTATTTTATAGACTTTGAAAAACTTTAGATGTACAACATTATCAGAATACATAGAAAACTTTACTATGATATCTCTCCGTTTTATTGCATAGCTCCCTGTATGAATATAATTATTCCCACAGACTTCTTCTGTTTGATGCCGTTCCAATAAAAAACAATCTTTTTTTAAGTAGTCTCCTTGGATAACTGTTCTTACTGAAAAAGAACCATAATAGTCGGATATTATTTCTTCGAGCATTGGAATTTTCTTTGCTGTTGAGAATTCTATCTTTGCACTTTGATCCCGGTTATTAAAGTATGCATTATGTATACATACTTGCACATGATTATCAGAATCAAACAATAGACATATGTCAAACAAGGATGCATCATGCTTTACGGATTGGTTTTTATTCTGACCCTGAGAAAAATCGAATCTTTCAATTATGCCATCCTCCCAAACAACCTTTACCCAATTAACATGTGGCACAATTCCAAGTTCTATTGCGGCTATTTGCATATTAACCGAAAACACTAAAGTGGCAACATGACTTGTGTTAATTTCTATTGATTTTCCTTTTAGCCACTCAATGTCTTTCTCATCCATTGGCAATGTAACATACATCAAATCAGACTCTCTGTAGTTTGGACAATAAAAAGTCCGTAATTTGTCGTCATAACAAGATAATATTACATCGTTGTATGGATCTATACGTTTGTCTTTGGCATCCTTCTCTACAAGCCAAGGTTTGGGAATAGCAAAATAGACTATTGTTTTTTCCATCTTTGCCTCCTATCATAATTCTAGTTACCAACAATCATTTAACCATAATTTTTTTCTTAACCATATTTCGCCTTTCTTTTTTCTAATTAGAATGTACAGTACTATAAAAAACTTTCGCCTTATTATAATATAGATAATAAAGTTATGTCAAATTATTTGACTTATCAAATCGTTCGGTATTATAATAAAAAGAACCAAAAATCATAAAACTGTGCAACTATAATTAGAAAGGATGTGATAAAAAAGTCATTTATTTGGAACCCTAAATAGTGTAAAGAGGAGAAAAAATGAAAACGAGAAAAAAACAAGAAAAACGGATAAGAGTTTTTATTGCCATTCCTAAGTTTAAGCTATACTTCAATAACAAGGAATTAAGGCGGTGGTATCCTACAGCAGCTGAGTTTTTTAACGATCTAGTATATTTCAGAACTGAGGACAATGTATTATTTCCGCGTTTAAAATCTAGAGAGTGTTTGATTTTTAAGAAATCAAAACCGATTTATCTCCATTTTGACATGCGAGAATCTGATTATAACAAGATTATGTCAAAAAGCCCAATAAATGTTTTGTTTCATGATGAAGATATGAAATGGGTTTTGGCAAACTATAGCTCAAACTCTAATGATGCCACATGCCGGCTCATATCTGGCGATTTTACCTCAGGTCAAATCAAATTAAATGAACTCCATAGGTACAATGCAATCCACTATGAATATGCTTTACTAATTACTTCAAGAGGAAAGAAAACACTGTTACTGAGCAAAAAGTTTTTCTTAGACAGAACAGATTGTTTTTATTACAAAGAATATGGTACATGCGATCCATTTTTCATGGAAACAATTAAACAATTTGGAAATTGGATTGAGATTAAAACTATATTAAGATGGAATTATGTAAATCAACCCTTTATGTTCTTAGGTCCGCATCCGGGAGAAGGACCAATATTAGATAAAGGTACTTCTATTACTGGTTGCTTTAAGGTTCGCAAATTTGATAAGATTATAGAGTATAGCTCATATGAAAAAACATTAAAGATTTACCATGTATACTATATTGGAAAGCGGCAGCAAAAAATACTATTTGTGTTGGATTGTACATGCACAGATGGGGTTTGGGACATTCCTTATCCTACCTACGCAGAATTAGTACTCTGGGAAAAATGCAAATATGTACAGGATCACATGTCGGACTTCGATGGGAATACTTCTATATTAGATTTCTAATTTTTATCACAAACAAAAAATCGAGGTGGGTTGCACAGTACCCACCTCGATAATCTTTATTCTCAAATAAATTTTCTTGGAACTCTTGAAGATATGCCTGTCATTATTTCATAGTTAATTGTATCGCATTGTTTTGCAATTTCATCTAATGTGATATTCTCATTATCCCAAATATATACGGTATCATTAATAGATACATCTGGAATATCAGTAACATCCACCATAAAACTGTCCATACATACACTTCCAACCATAGGTGCTAATTTTCCTCTTATTACAACATGTCCTTGGTTAGTTAAAGAGCGTCTAATTCCATCTGCATATCCAAGTGGAACAGTGGCTATAATTGATTCCTTTTTTGTAATAAATCTTCTGCAATAACTGATTGAATAATCAGCTGGAACTTTTTTTAAAAAAGTAATCTGTGATCTTAACTTACATATTGGCTCTATATCTATTATATCTTTTGCACCAGGATTAGATTCATATCCATACATTATAATGCCTGGTCTTACCGCATTATATGAATGATCTTTATAATAAAGAATTCCATTTGATGCATTACAATGAATATATTTAATTGTATCAAAATTATCTTTAATCATATTTACAGCTTTATCAAATTTTGATAATTGGCTATTTGTATATTCTTCATCAATATCTGCGCTAGATAAATGTGTATATATTCCCTCAACCTTGATATTAGGACTATTTTTAATTAATGAAATATATTCCTCTAAATCTTTTAAATCAATTCCTGTTCGTCCCATTCCTGTTTCGATTTCAATATGAACTGTAATTCCATTTTTTATAGCACTTATTTTTTCTATAAAAGGTTTGCTACTAATTCCAATTGTTATTTTATTTTCTATAATATCATCTATGTCACATTCAGCTGGTTGATTTATAACAAGTATTTCATTTTTAAATCCATTTTGTCTAAGTCTTTTAGCCTCATCTACAAGTGCTACAGCCACTATCTTATATGTATTTAAATATGAAATGTGCTCATTTATATATGTACCATAACCATTTGCTTTAATAATGGGTATTAATGTTATATCTTCTCCAACATAATTTTGTATCTTAGTCATATTATTTTCAAATTTTTTTAAATCTACTTCCAAATAGGAACATCTATTACTATCCATAATTCGCCCTCCGTTTTATAAACCTTCACTTTCTAATAAACCGATAACAAAACCCGCGAACCAAGATAATCTATCATTATCACCTTTTCCATAGTTTTTATGACTTATTTTTCTATCACTTATATAAAACTCCCCTATAATCCATTGAGGCTCTTTTGTCATGAAATTTTCCGAGTATTCGTATGTTAGATATCTTAGTCCTTTGGGTGTAATCGCGAGAGCAACATATTTACTCGCAGCATCATGATAATCATAGTCGGGAAATGTAAAATAGAATAAAGCTGAACCATTTTGTGTTCTATTAAAAGTAACATTAAAATCATCTAATGTTACGACTTTATCAATATCTTTAATTTCTATATTGTCTTTATTTGCTACAATGTTTTTTACATCATTCCATTGATCAAATAAATATTGCTTTACACTTTCTGGTCCACTTTGTAGTATCTGATCAAATGCTTTAAAATTACCAAATATATCATTAAATAATTTAACATTTGTCAATTGATATTGAATACTTGTACTTATTTTATCCATTATTCTTCCCTCCACTATAAATGATTATAAATATTATAATATATTAGAAAAAAAATACAAACTTTTATTATAAATAATTTGAAACTTATTATTTTTATCTATATAATTTTATGGAAAGGAATTTGTCTATGATTATTTATAAAAATAATAATGAGTATAAAGCTCTTATAAATCAGGAAAAAGCTATGGTTTCTCAATTGCTTGAATATCAAAAAAATCAAAAGAATCTATTAATGAGCTTTATTGTAAAATTTGTAGATTATCTTGATGATAATAATCTAAATTCAATTGATGAAATTGCAAGTTTTGTTGAAGAGTTAAAAGACTCTATAGAAATATGTAATGATAGCATTAATTGTGCTGAATTAATAAATCAAGCATTGGATAAAGCCTCTAATATGAAATTAAAACATAATGACGCTTCATATAAAAAGATTGTTACTTCATACAACGAAACATATTTTTCTAACATAAGTAAAATAAATGAAAATAATACTAAAATATTAGATGTTATTTATTCAATATCTCAAAATAGTTCTTTTGATATGTTAAGTGAATCGCAAGAGTTTTTGAATAATATAGATAAAAGATACAAACACGTTTATAATACTCCTAAAGAAGAGGCTCCTACCATTATTGACAAGAACTTTTATGCAAATATAGGAACTGATATCCAATTAAACAATATAAAGGAAAATGTTGAGGTAGAAGATACTGAAGAAGAAATTGAAGAAGAAGAAATAATAGAACAACCAAATATCATCTCTGAAAATACATTATTAATTTCAGAATCTTTGCAAAAAGTCATACTTCCATTTACATATGATATTGCAGAAAAATATCTAGCTGAATATCCAACAGAATTTACAGATATCGACGATGTTATAGAAAAGCTATATACTATTCCTTTACGAAGTTTTAGAAATCCAGCAATCGCCCGTTTTAGAGAAACATTTAGATTAATGCGTGAAAGAGAAAACTCTTCTATAAAGGATGCTATTGATTTAGGATTAGAAATGATGTTTAACTACAATCTTTATCCTGCCATCATTACTGCATGTAAAAATCTTGATGAACTAGATATTTACTTGGCATATCTTGAAACAGGAGAAGTAGATAAATTTAAAATTTTTGATATTGTTTATCAACTCTCTCCTGCTTTATCAAAATAAATAAGACGGTTCTCACTTATGAGAACCGTCTTTATTTTAATGAACTAATGTATGATTGGTATATACAACATTCCAAGCTTCGTTCGTAACGCTTTCGCCAACTTCTGCATCTTCTAACAACATTTCGAATATTACTTTATATCTTGCTTTATACTTTGGATTGGATAAGCTTTCATCAGATAATTGTGATGCGCTTAATCCATCATTAATAATTGGATAATTTTGAGAAATTTCAGTAATTAGTTGATCTCTGGTTTTATTATTTGTGTCTATAGCATTTTCAAAATAATAGTAACCATCATCTTTTTTTATCCAATTTGAATTAATTGCGCTAGCTTTTAACTCCCATGGATTCTTGGCAGCCACTGCATTATTGGCTTCATCAAACCAGTCAGTGATAACCATTGCTCTAATATATCCATAATTAGGGTGCACAATGTTAGCAACAAAATTGGTTTTAAAATTAATATTAACAGATTGATAATAAAAACTATATGTCAATGTAGCTATAGAAATAATTGCAACAATTGAAATTATTGTAATTATAATTTTTTTCTTTTTGCTCATTATTATTATCCTCCTATCTTAGTAATTTTATCCCAAAAAAATGTTATCCAACGATTATCTGTAAGTGTATACCTTGTCTTAAGTTCCGTACTTTGTTCTGAGTAAATTGTTACACTAATTGAATCTTGAGAATTAAAATTATTCTCGCTACCATCAGCTAAAATTTTTCCACTAACCTTATCACTATATCTCCATGACCATGTTGGAACTATTGAAATAGTATAATTTCCAGATGGCAATGCTTCAATTAAACAAGGGCTATCAATTGAAACATTTTCATATAATCTAACATTACCATCATCTGAAGTAATTCTATATAAAAAGTTTTGATCTGATTGAACATTATTATCATCAATATTAATTAAAAGACTACCTATACTTTTTCCCATAGTGATACAAATATAGTCTTTGCAATTTCTTTTCAACACTGTTGTAGCCACAACAGCATCTTCAGTATTAACATTTTTATATCTTCCTACAGAGCGAATTTCAGTTTGATTTTCCTCAACTAAAGATAAATGTGCTTCACCGGCTGGAAAATCCTCAAACCATGAATCAGAACCTATATATTCGTCATCTAATTGCATTTGTGTTACTTTTATTGCATCAAAAGTTGTATCACTACCACTTGCAAATAAATCATCAGCAGCAAATCCTGCTGTATTACCAAATATAGCTGCATTTCCTTGTGTATCGCCGTCATACATACTAAATGTTCCATTTGAAATATATATACCGCCGCCAACACCTGAAGGACATGTCCTTGCTAAATATTTAATTGAAAGATTTGGTGAAACAACTGCATTGTTGTATGCAACCTTCCCTCCTATTGCTTTAAAAGTTGAACCACCATCAATATAAATAGCTCCTCCATTTCCTTCATTTGCAGTATTATTATATAGTTCACAAGAGCCTTCTAATCGAACAGTACTTGCATCTTTACCTTGAGTTTGATAGAACCCTCCACCATATTTAGCAATATTATTATTTATTTTTCCATTGGATAAATATGCAGATGAGTTATTTCCTATATAAAATCCTCCGCCATATTTTGATGCATTATTCTGAGAAATCAATCCTCCTGTTAATCTGATTTCAGTTCCAATTAAGTATATACCAGCTCCATCAACTGAAGTATTTTGTGATATAGATCCATTTGACATATTAAATGAACCACCACCTAAATATAGTCCTCCACCTGATTGACCTGATTTATTAGCTTTAATCTCTCCACCAGTAATTGATACACTACCATTTTTAACATTTATACCACCACCATCAGTAGCATAATTTAATTCAATGGTACCATTATTTAGATTAAATTGGCCACTACCTAAGAATATTCCTCCACCGCTTTGGGCTTTATTACTAGTAATATTACCGCCATTTACAGTTAGTGCTCCACCACCTAAATAGGCTCCACCACCATTTCCAGTAGTTGTATTATTTAATATATTACCACCAGTAATATTGATAGTTCCACCAACAATATCTATTGCACCACCAAGTTGTTTAGCGGTGTTATTTTGAATAGTTCCACCACTTATATCAAGATGTCCATCTCCCATATAAATAGCTCCACCATTTTCACAATCACCATTTTGTATTGTTCCACCAGAAATAGTTGCAGTACCATTATTTATTTGAACAGCACCACCATTATCTGTTGCATTTCCATTTACTATACCATCTGTCATAGTAAATGAGCCTTGATTTAGTATAAATCTACCTTTTGTAGTACCACCTTGAACAGTAATTGTAGCACTACCTATTGGGGCATTTTCTTGAGTAGCATAGCCACCACCAATATCCATTGTATTTAGAGTACCATTCGTTACAACTAGAGTAGCATTTCCTCCTCTAGTAGCTCCTGTTCCACCTCCAATACCAGAACTTGCCTTTAAGCCTTTATCGGGATCAGCTACACTAAGAGCTGTAATTGTACCTCCATTTATATTAACAATTGCATTTCCAGCTGTTGATCTTGCACTATTTCCACCACCGATAGCAACGCCACCTGTACTTTGGGCGTAAACAGAACCGCCATTTATTGTAACTTCAGTATTATTATTTCCTGGGCTTGAATAACCACTTCCACCACCTATAGCTACACCTGCTACACGGTTTGGGCCTTCTTTACCGGAATAATTATATGCATACACACTTCCTGCATTTATTGTAACATAAGCATCTCCACCCTTGCTTGTCCAACCAATGCCACCACCTAACGCTGCACCACTTGTTGCGCAAACAGCTGTGACAGTACCACCATTTATAGTTATGCCTCCTACTCCATTACCGCCACCACCGATTGCACTACAATTGTCTATTTCCAATGCTCCGGCATATATATTTCCACTATTAAATACAAAACCATAAGAATTCTCAGCTGAATTACTATCTTGTCCACCTATAATTGATCTAAAATGATTATTTCTATTACTTGTTGAAAATTCTGCTACAACAATACTTCCATCATTATCAGAGCTAAATGATAAAATATTGTTATCACTTTTTAAAGCTGAATAGAATATTTGTCCAAATCTATTATCACCTTCAAATTTTATATTAAAGTTTGATTTAGTAAATGTAGATTTTGATGTACTGTTATTAGCACCATTTACTAATAAACCGCCAGTATTTACTGTATTACTTGTTGCAAGATTAGTTGACCATACATTATCAATTGTAATATTATAAGTTAAATTAGAGCCATATCCACTAATCTCTATATAATTTGGTGTTGAAGTCCTATCAGTTGCTGCAACGCTACTTCTCCATGAATTAATAACATTTTCAACACTATTATTATTTACTATATTTGTTTTAGCTGTGCCAGTACTTCCAACAGTACCACTTCCTACAATTCTATCATATGTAGGAATATACATTTTTTCACTACCCTCAACAGTTACCAGACCAGTTTCTGCTTTATTGGTAGCACTTGATTGATATATATAATATTTATTTGAACTTGAATGATTTCCAGATATTGCTTTAGTAGTTGTATTCCCTTCAACAGTTTCGAATACATATCCGCTATAAGTACTTCCATTAAATTTAATAGTTCCTGCATTTAAATCCATATAAATATAATCATTTTTATTAACTTGTTGTCCTAGCTTTAAGACTGGAGCTTTAGCTGCAGGTTCTTTTTTTGGTTCTTCCTTAAGAGCCAATATTGTGTCATCCTTTTTTCCATCTTCAGTCGCATCTTTTGTATCTTCTGTTTCATTAACCGTTGTATCACTTTCTTTTGATGTATCTTCTTGAGTTGTATCAGTCTTTTCGTCAACTGTATCTTCTTCAACTTTACCTGTAATTGATTTGGCATTATCAGAGTTTTCTATATCTAATAATGCTTGCTTAACCTGCGCATATAAAGCTTCGTAATCTTCTTTTTCTTTTAAAGCTTCAATTGCAGTTTTAAGTTTATTTAGGCCATCAGCATCATATTTATTAGCAATTTTATATAACTTCTCATCAATTGAAATTATAGCTCCATTTTCTGAATCTAATTTTGATAAATCTGTATCAACAGCAAAAGATGATTTATATGCAATTCTTGCTATAATTGCTAGTAATATTAATACAGAAAATATTGCAATTGCTAGTATCTTTGTTCTATTCTTTCTTAGCATATAGTCTCCTTTCACCTATTGATTATTTAATAAGTTCCAACTAGTTATCGCGCCTTCATCGTTTACCTTTTGTACAACCGAAGCAGAAAAACTCAAATCATGATTTCCTTGAAGATACTCCTCTTCACCATAACTAATTGGATTAACATTAATTGCTGAAATAACTTCATCTTCAAATCTTTCATCTATATCAACTAAATGATAAAAAACAAATTTCGAAGCACTTTGATTAGGTACCTCCAAATAATTCCAATTATCATTAATACTAATATAAACTAAATCAGAACTTAATCCCCTTATAGCTAATTGCTTTTGATTATTATCATATTGCCATCCTTGAGCATCAACTATAAAGAAAATATATGATTTTATATCACCTTTTGTATATTTAAGTTTCACTCTTTTATTGATTGAAGAAGTATCGGCCAAATCAAGTGTTTCAGAGTTATTATTACTAACTAAATTACCATTTGAATCATACTCTTCTAATGTTAACTTACCAAATTTTGCTGGGGAAACCGTAGTTGATCCTTGAATTTGATTTTGATATTTTGATAATGAATTCACCATTATTAATACACCAGCTAACAATATACAAAATACAATAACAAAAACTCCGTCTATTTGATTTTGCCTTATCTAATATGGCTCTATAATCCACTTGTTTCCTCCTAATCTACTTGATCAAAATCTACGTTCAATTCCACTGTTGCCTTATAGTCATTATTATCATCTTGTCCCATCAGAGTATCAATATTTGATACAGCATTTATATCCCATTTCCAATATATGTCAATATCTTTTGTTTCTTCAATATCTAATTGACCTGTTGATCTAATTTCAGACGCATTTACAAAATTTGTATTATCTAAACTATATAATATTGGAATATTACTATCTTCATCAAGTGTAAGTACATAATTACATACTACTTCTGAATCATTTGATAGTTCTGCTTTAAAACTTCCTGTCATACCAGGAGCAACTTTACCTGGCTTAACAGAATTTGAATCTGTAGTAAAAAATAAGTCAATAGATTGAATATTATCAACGCTAACTTTAAATTTTGCAACTGTGGTCTTACCACTTCTAGTATGCGTAGTAGCATAACGTGAAAAAGTATATGTTGATGCTATTATTAAAGTTATTATAAATAATATTATTAACTTATCAATTGAAAATAACTTTTTTAATTTCATAAAATCCCCATATCTATTCTTTATTTTCATATTCATGTCTTTTTTGCTTACGCTCTTCTTTTCTTTTATGTATTTTATTTGTTTGTGACAAATATAAATAGAAAAATGATACAATCAATAAAATTGATAGTTTACCTTGAAAAAATATAACCACCTTTCCAAGTCCTCTAATACTTGTGAAAACCTTGCCTTCTATATAAGAATAGTCTATATTTCCACTATCTTCTGTATTATTATTATCACCTTTAGTTATATATACCTTTTCTCCATACTCATTTCTGATTTGTGAAATTCTATGGGTTACTACATTTTGTCCTTGCCTAAAAGAAATAATGTCATCTACATTTAATTCGTTTTCACTTACCTTTTTTACAATGACAATATCTCCAATTTTTAAACTTGGCTCCATACTACCAGAAACAATAACATATGTTTTATATCCAAAAAAATCTGGAGTTTTATTTGGCTTAAGAATTGATTTAATAATTAAAGTCACATTATAAATAAGCAAGGGAATTAAAATAATATATATAATTGTAATAATAACTTTTTTTCTCTTATGTATTTTATTCTTTCTTTTAATAATTGCTTCTTCTGTATATAGCATTACAAACTCCTATTACTCTTGATATTCACGTGCGTTAATAACAAGATTTAACGTATAATATTGAGTTGGCTCTGCCATTCCAACAATAACATCTCTTGGATCGTCGTCTTCCCAATACCATTCAATAGTAAATATATTATTAGAGCCATTTACAACTGTAATGTCATTTACTTTCATTTGATCAAGTGATACATAATGATTCTCATCTCCAACAATATATATGTTGTCAATTTTCAACTTATATTTCATATTAACTAAATAATTTGATTGATCTGTGAATCCAACATCATAGATGATATCACCATTTGTTACATTCTTTACTCCAAATTTCGCACTTCCCTTTGATCTTGGAGCAACAATTTTTTGTCCATCATATTTTTCATTTTTAAAAATATCAATTGGAGTATTCTTAGATACATTAATGTCATTTTGATATACATTAATCATTCCAATGCCCCACTCATCAAGATTGACATTTGTAAATATTTTGTTATTGAAAACATCATTTAGAATATTATTATAAACATAATACATGGAATCACTATCACCAAAATGAATAATTTTTCCCAATCTATATGCTGCAATTATAAATACAATAATTAACACAACAACTGTAACATATAGTTTTTTCTTTGATTTGTTTTCATCATCATTTGTAAAATTCATGACATCTATTCCTTACCATAAAATTTAAATATACTCACAAAAGCCTAAAGCTGGCTTTTGTCAATATATTTAAATAAATGCCCTATTAGTGATTTAATAGAGCATTTATTTACTTGTCACTAAATTAAATTAACGACATTATAATCTATTAAATTAGTCTACTTGAACTAAGTTTAATGTAGCTTCAACTTCGATAGTTGATGGTGTTTGAGCATTGAATCCCACTAAAGTATCATCTTCGTTTTGTTGATCAGACAAATTATATGCCCATCTCCATTGAATTGGAACAGTAACTGTTGCTCCTTGACCTACTGCTGTAACAGGAACATCTAATGACTCAACTGGTGCCCAGTTAAATCCATCTGTAGAATATTCAATATGTGCTCCTATTGGATTGATTTCTGCAAATGATACATTATATTGTGCATTTACCTCTGAATTATTTGTAACAACAATTGTAAATTCTCCACGTGTTCCTGGAGCTATTCTTTTTGCTGCTACATCAGTTTCTGCTGTTGAATCTGTGTCTTTGATTGTAGAGAACAAGTCTAACTTGTATGTTGTTGAACCACTTGTAATATCTTCACCACTGACATTCCAAGCCCATTTTGCTATTTGTACTTTATCAGTACCAGTTAATTCTGTTGTATATCTAGCATATGTACCTGATACTAAAATAATAGCAATAATTGCAACTAATAAAGCGAATATTGCAACCTTTGTTAATTTGTTTTCCTTTCTCATTTGTTTTTTTCCTCCTTTAAATCCTTTTTTAAAATAACATTCTAGAATATTATTTTTTTATTATAAAAGCCATATGGCCATTATAACCGTAATTAATCTGAAGATTTATTTTTCAATTCTTCATTTTCACTTTTTAATCTTTCTAGTTCTTTTTCCATATCCTCTTGTTTCTTTCTTAAATACTCGCTGTCTTTTTTACCACTAGATACTTGCATTAAAATTAATAAGATTAATGGAATTGATAGAGCAATAACCATACCTGATGGAGTTTGAACAAACATTGCTAAATTTCCCAATCCTGAGATTTTATGTTTGTATATTCCCTCAATATTTTCATCAGTGATATATCCTTTATCTTCAACATTGTTGTTATCACCTTTGGTAATATATTGTCTTTGCCCATCAACTTCGCTAATTGATATTATTCTATGGGTTGTAACATATCCATCTTTTTTAAATGCTACTATATCACCTTCTTTTAATTTAGAAGTATCCGTCTCTCGTGTAACGACTAAATCTCCAGTCATTATTTGTGTTTCCATTGAACCAGATAAAACTATAAATGGTTTCCAACCAAAAAATGATGGTACCTCATCCGGATGAATGACAGAATCAATAATAATTACTCCATTCACAAAAATTACTGGAATCAACAAAACCAACACAATTATGGTCACTATTTTTATAAATTTATTCATACTTAACCTCTCAAATATATTTTAATTAAAGATATTTTTCTTGGCAATAGTTGTACAAAAACGTAAATTAATTGTAATTCTTTATTAACAAATGTAAAAAAGCTCAAGCCACTTTACTCTCTATGTAGTGTTTATGCATAGCAATAAATTTATTTTTATTTGTCAATAAGTGTCTTATCTCTGTTATGAATTTGTCATATTTCTCATCTTTAAAATAGAATTTTGCATACCCATTGTTACCAAATTTTTTATTAAGTGCCTCATATGCATTTTCATAGATTTGCTCATCACTTAGTTCTGGATTTTTCTTTTTTCCATATGCATATGATCTTTCAAAACATTGTTCAATAGAACAATTTCTAGATGCCGATGAAAGAATTTCACCATATATATTTCTAGGTCTTCCATTAAATTGTGCTCTTTGATCTTCAATAGCTTCCTTAATAATAGTTAATTCATTTTGATTAAAAAATCTATTGAAAAAAGCATCTTGAAGCATGTATTTTGCGCTTTTTATTTCATGATTTTCTTCAAAATTATCGAATCTAATGTCATGACAACAAATCACCGCATATAAAATATTGTTATTAACATCTAGGCTATTTTCTTGAATTATTTCTTTTGCTCTTCTTAAAACATACTCTATTCTTTCAACACTATCTCCAATATAATTATTATCATACATTGGGAGAATACTATTTTGAATATATTCTTTTAGAGATAAATTTACATCCATAAAAGCCCCCATAAATCTAATTAGTTAGATATTCGATTGCTCCAGGCTCATCTTCTACTTTATTATCTCTTGAACTAATGTGATTAACAGTACAATATCTATCCTTAAATTCTTTTTCATCTTTAAGAATTTCTCTCATATCGTGTAAAAATGTACTATATGTTCTATCTTCAAAAAACATATTTTCAGGATTTTCTTCACTATATCTTTTTGATAATCTTTTAATGGTATAGTCTAAGTATTCTTCTATATTATATTCCGGCATTCTTTCGTGAGCAACAAAAAAGCTTCTGATAAATACGATTTCAATTCGAGTATTTCTATCAGCAGAGGAGATTAATTTACCATATACACTTCTTGGCTCATCTTCTTTAGATGAACGATGATCTTCAATTGCTTCTTTAATAGTTGTTCTTTCTTCATCAGAAAAGAATTCTTTCATATTTTCATCAGCCATAAAATTTCTAGCAGCAATCAAGTGATGTGTTTCATGGTCTTCATATTTTCCCCAATCATGACATGCCGCTATAGCATATAACATATTATTATCTAAGTGTAATTTAAAAGTGTCATTCAATGCAAATATTCTTCTAATAACCTCCTTAATATGAGCTAAATTGTGACCGCCATCATTTTTTGAATATTCCGGAAAAATACTTATTTTAATATATTCTTTCAATTTGGGATTTACATTTTTTGTATAATAGTCTATTTCATTAATTTCATTATATTTCAAAATTAGATTTCTAAAAACATCAAATGGTTTATCATTTATATCTTTTAATTTATCATAAACTGCAAATAAAACTTCATCTAGTGACATATCTGGATTATCATATCTAATCTCTTCATATGTATTTTTAATTATTGTTTCTATATCAATCACTTTATCCCCCTAGTTAACTTCTAATAAATCTTCTTTTCTTTTCTCCATAATGATTTCTTCTATTTTACTAAACTCAAGTCTCCATTTATTATAATAGGAGCAAAGCCTGATATTTCATCATATAGCATTCCTTCTGGAATATCATTATATAAATAAATCTTTTTTTCTTTCATAAAAGCTTCATAAAGCTCTATAAAAGTAGCGCCTCCAATATAATTCTTTTTACCATTCTTATCAAAATTTAATGTTAATACCGCATCCATCTCTTCAATTCTTTCGGCACTCATTTTAAACATTCTAGATTTGAATTCGCTATGCTCTTTTTCTCCCATATCCCAACTTTTTTGTTCAGCATCTGGTTCATAATATGAATTTGGTAATTCAACCTCCCAACCATTTTTTTCAAGTTCAGCTTTAATTGGTGGAATGTCTTTATAAAAAGCCTTACTACAAATAATTAATATTTTTCCCATATTTATTCTCCTATTTATTATTATTTTCCCATACTTTTCTTACAAACTCTACTCTTTAATTTCTTTTGTTAATTCTTTGAATTTCTTTCTTAATTTCCTTGATTTCCATCATCATTCTCCTTTCCAAGTTCCTTGGCGTGTAATATTATTCGAGTTCTACTATTAGCACCACATGTGCTTAATGTTAACATTTTGTCATCTGAACCAACCTCAACACCAAAATCGTATTTTGATCTAGATTTCATTTCATTTATAAAATCTCCAAATTCATTTTCACCAAATGAAGTTTGAATATACTTTTCATCATATTCAATTTGATATACAGAAAAAACTTCATATTTTTTTTCTTTATTATCGGTCACAAAAGTTACAAATCTATTCTCTGTATTATTAAACCATTCATCTTGTAAAATATTTTTAAGAGATGCAAACATAGTTCCATTTTTCATATTATGACCATATATAATTATGTTTTTATCTTTTAGGCTATTCCTATAATCCATAAAAATCCAGCCTAAATTGCTATAATTTTTTTCAAAATCATGATTAAGATAATAATCATTATTATTAGATTTAACAACTACATATCCAATGTCGGTACCTTTAACATCAAGATATCCAACTGTATCTGGATTAATTAGTCTAAGCATATCAAAATCCACATTATAATAATCCCCCTCATTGCTATCTTCAAGTACTATTGCTTGACTAATTTCTTCAAGTAATTTTTTATTTGTTCTTGTATTGCTAATATATATAATTATTTTTACAAAAGAAACAATAAAAAGTATGAAAAAAACAATAAATAATAATGTGAATAATACACTATTTTCTCTTTTTTTACCAGTTTTTACACGTTTCATAAATCTATTTCTTTCTTTATAAGATTTCTAACAAAAGGCCATCTATTTTTGATAAAATTACCATCATTTTCTAATGATTCAATTTCATCCCAAGTAGCCCATTTTACATCTGAAACTTCTGCTTCTTGAAATATCATTTTAGATATATCAAACTCTTGCCTTAAAATATATTCTTCAACCCATACATTTCCAGTTTTAAACTTAATTAAAAATTTCAAATAATCTGGATTTACATCTATCCCAAGTTCTTCTTTGGATTCTCTAACAATTGTTTCAATTGGCTTTTCTCCATAAATAACTGATTCTCCTGTCATAGACCATACATTAGGTTCTAACCTTTTTTGTGGAGATCTTTTTTGTATTAATAACTTCTTTTCATTATTCATTATCCATACATCTGCGCCATAATGATATATTCCATTAGCCCACACACCGGGGTCAGTTTTATCCATTATTTTATCTGTTGGATTTCCGTCTTCATCATATATTACCCACAATTCTGCCATATAAAAATTCCCCCTTTGCTAGTTTAATATAATCTTCAAATGTCTTTCAACTCTACATTCGCAAATTTATTTTTTCATATATATCTTCCTCTTTGTTATTCACTAAATACCATATCTATTCAAGTATTAATTCTTTAAAGCTATTACCAGTTCCCAATAATGGTATACCTTTAATATCTAATATCGTTGCGGCTATATCTGCAAATGTTTCTCTTGTGTGTAAATTAATATTTTTCTTTAAATTTTTACCATAAACAAGAAGTGGTATATATTCACGAGAATGATCTGTACTTGGCGTAGAAGGGTCATTTCCATGGTCGGCTGTTATGATCAAAATATCATCTTCTCTTAACAAATCAATTATCTCTGGAAGTTTACTATCCAAGCATTCTAAATTTCTAGCATAACCATCAATATTATTCCTATGTCCATATAGCATATCAAAATCAACTAAATTAGTAAAAATCAAATCGTAGTTTGTCTTTTTTAATGCTTGGATGTTGTGTTCTATTCCATCTGCATCTCCACTGGTATGTATTGCTCTTGTTATTCCTCTGCCAGAAAATAAATCTTCAATTTTACCAATAGCATATACTGTTTTACCATTTTCTATAAAGGAATCTAACATCGTTTTTCCATAGTTTGTATACTCAAAATCTTTTCTGTTATATGTTCTAACAAAATCTTCAGCACATGTGCCGAGATATGGTCTGGCAATTACAGTACCTATATAATAGTCATATTCATCTATTACTTGCCTTGCAATAGAACATATTTTATATAATTCTTTAACCGAATACACTTCCTCGTGTGCAGCTATTTGAAATACACTATCAGCAGAGGTATATACAATTGGCTTTTTGGTTCTCACCATTTCTTCGCCATATTCCTTTAGTAATTCTGTACCAGAACCCCTTTTATTACAAATAAATCCTGGAATATTGGCCTCTTCTACAATTCTATTTAACAATTCTTCTGGGAATCCATCAAGATATGTTTTAAATGGAATTGGTTGAATATAACCTGCAATTTCCCAATGACCAACTGGAGAGTTCTTCCCCTTACATTGAGGCTTGCATTTTCCATAACATCCAATCGGTTCTTCTTCTATTTCTGGCATATTCAAACCATCAATATTAAACAATCCCAATTTTTTAAGATTGGGTATATTTAATGATGAATTATTATATACTCCTTTAAAAGTATTACTTCCCACATCTCCATATTTATTTGCATCAGGAGCTTCACCCACTCCAAAGCCATCACAAATTATAATATTAATTCTTCCCAATATGAATCACCTCTTATTTTTTTCTATTTACTGTTTTAGAAATTTCGATTTCTTTATCTTCATTTTTTAAAACAGTATTATATTCTAATAAGTTAATTGTATACACTTTTGGAGCAATCAAATCTTTATCTTTATTTAAATAATTATTTGTTTTGAATTTAGTCTCGCTAACTAAATCAAAACTAAATTTACTCATGTCAATTAATGCATTTGTTGATAAATCCATTCCCACAGGTAAGGTTTTGTTTTTATTATCAAATAAAGTAATATTTGTATAATAATTGATAGGATAATCTGTTTTAAAATTTAATTTTATAATTTTTATTTTAGACTCTTCGCCTATATCAAAATTATTCAAATCATTTTCAACATTTACATTAAAGATTGAATAACCATCTTCCTCAATACTATCATCATCTGATATTACTTTATATAATGTCATCTCAGCTGTTGCCTTAATTTTTTGATTTGCTGTCTCTAATGAAGAAACTATTTCTTTTAATTTATTTCGAAAATCTTCTAATTCCGACTTTTTATTTATAGAAAGTATTTTCAATAAATCTTTTTGATTCTCTCTATGGCTCTTACTTCCAATATATTGAATCTTAGTATTATCATTTTTTATATTTCCAAAAATGTCAAAAGTTTCTTTTGATATTGTTAACCTATCGTTTTCATATCTTTCGATTAATTCATCCAATTTATTTTGTATATCTTCGTTATTCACTCGATTTAATTTAATACTATTTATAATGTCTAACACATCACTATTAGCAACAAATATTGCATCTAACTCTTCTTGAGATAATTTAGTTCTTTGGGTTAAATCCATATTATGCATATACTCTTGGAAATCATTTTCTAAATCAAAAATCTTTTTTACTTGCCTTGTTGTAGGAACATTATTCTCTTCTGGCTTACCTTCGCCCAATGCTAAATTCTCATCTTTATTTACATATCTCCAAAAATCAAATATGCTTTTTCTATGATTATCAATTTCTTCAATATATTTTTTGGCGTTCTTAACCATACTTAACAAACTGTCAATCTTAATATTAATAGCTTTTGTATCATTATTTATATCATCAATAATTCGAGTATTCTTTTCTTTATTGGAAAAAATTACAACTAAATCTTCGATAGTATAATAATCCTTTTGAGTGTCTAGAGTATCTGTAGTACACATATTGATTTTATTCTTTAAATCATCTTTGTTTTCTTTAGTACTAGAAGGATCAATTTTCTTCTTTTTAGATACTTTTGTACCTTTAAAAAAATATTTAACTTTACCAAAAAATGTTTTTTTATAATCCAGATATGTAGATATTTGATTTTGATATAGAATATACTCTTCTTCTTTCTTTTTAGCCTTTTCTCTCAATTTAGCCAAATCGCTATTTAGCTTTTTGGCTTCTTTTATTTGCTTATTTATTGCATCAACACAATATATATATTCATCTCTAATAAAATCTTGTAATGAATCGTAATCAATAATTCTTTCATTAAATGAAAACTCAAGTTCATTATTATCGTTTATTCTCGTTATAAAATCAAAGTAATTCTTAATCTCCGTTTGTATAATAAATAAAGCCTTAGCCAATTTATAAAACTCTATTGCGCTTTCTCTATCATTATATTTTTGCTTATATGAGCTTTTTATATTCTCATATACATTGGTTTGTCCTACCATTTGAAATGATAGTTTATTATCTTTGTCGTAAACTTCAAATATTAAAGGCCACTCTTTTGTAAAATACCAAATATAATTTTCTAAGTCTGTAATCTCATCATATGATAAAAAACTACCACTATAATTAACATAGTTTATAGGTACATATATTTTTGGTACATTCTTAGTCTTTTTATTAGCATATTCTATTTTCTTTTTTAACAAATAAAAGAATTCTGAAAAAGTATCTTCCTTCGTACAAACCAACATAAAGTAATTATTTGTTTCGCTACTATAATAGATTTGCCATAAATGATCCTTATTGAACTTAACTTCAAATGGTTCTTCATCCATTATACTATCTTGGAATTGTTCAATTTGTTCTATTTCTTCCACATTTAATTTAGAAATAATATTAATTAATGTTGCTGAATTCTCATCATCTTCATTTTCGAAATCCAAAAATTTAGATAAAGGAATTGCTTCAGAATATTTTTCTTGGATAGTATCATTTCTTCTCTTAGGAGTTAATAAGATTTCTATCTTATCGACTGGAACATATTGAAACAATTTATGATTCTTATCATTTTGCATCCTTGAAGTTCTAAAAGAAATTGGATTGCTTTCTTTTAGAAAATCCGGAAAATTACCATCTTTAATTCCTAAATATTTTAAATTAGATATTATTTCTTCCTTTGTAATTCTTGCCATCATTACTCCTACACTATTTACCATATTTTAGTCACAATAATACATATTTACTTTATCACTAATTATAAAATAATTAAATATTTGTAAATAAAAAATAATATTATAGAAATAGTAATCTCCCCCCTCAAGCCTTATAATAAAAGTGTATATTTAAAAGGAGAAGAATATATGGCAACTAATATAGATAAAATTAGTAGATCAGCGATTGAAATTAATGAAATATTGAAATATGCTCCACTCAAATACAGACTTAAGCTACGTTCCGAATATCGAAATTTTTTAAACTTGGCAAGCTCTATAAGCAGGTATACTTGGAAATATAACATACACAAAAAGCTCTATGAGCAAGATATTTCCCCTCTTACCAGAGAAATGCTTAAAATTATTAATAATGATATAAGGAATAAATAATTATGAAATTCAAAGGAAAAAAAGGACTAGCCATACTATTGGGTGGAATGCTTGCATTAAGTGGAACCAATCATTTTGTAAATAATATAGTCGGCGTACAATCAGCAAGTGAGATTAGTTCTGATTCATTGAGTGAAAAAGATGAACAAGAACTAAGCACCTATAAAGAAGAATTAAAAGAACAATTTGATTCAAAAGATGTAGTTTTAGACACTGAAAAAGATGATTATATTTCAAGTGTATATATTGATGGAAGAAATGTTAAAGTTGAACTTACAGATGGTACAATGATTGAAGGAGAACTCAACTCTCTAGAATTAGGATATCTTCATTTAAAAAAATTTCATATGTTCGATAGTAAATTTGAAAAAGGTGTTATAGAGCATACTGGACTTCTAAAAGAATACTATCAAGAAATATCTGAATCCCCTAAACTAAATTTAAGTATTGCACATTTAGATGAAGTTGTCGTTACAAACGAATTAAAAATATCAAATCAAATACTTGATCATACGGGAGATAATGCAGAAGATTATGACGACATCAATTTTGGAAGTATTAAACATATAGATTTTTCAAAATGTGAAAATATTTGGCTATATAATTTTCATATTAATAGATCAAATTTAAAGCAATTAAATTCAAATAAGAGATTAAAAAAATTAGTCCTTGATAATGTCGCTTTTGATGGCTTACCTGATAATAAGCTAGTCATAAAATCACCAAATTTAATAACTCTTATAGTTAATCCATTTCGAACAGCTTTTCGTAGTGATAATATCACCGATTTTGATTTTAATAATTGCAATAATTTAAGAACACTCTCATTTGGAAATGGAACTTATATTCACAATTTAAATGGACTGTCTGAATTAAAAAATTTAGAAACAATGTCATTTGGGAATCATATGGTAGCGATTTCTTTTGACTTAAATCAAACATTTAAAGAAAAAATAGATGAAATAAATCATACTTATAATACATATGATCAAAATGTTAGCAAAGATAATAATAATTTTATAACCGATATATCAGCCTTAAGTAATTCAAATATTACAACTTTAAATATTACCAACTTAATGCTAATAAGTGATAAGCAATTATTAGAACTTGTAAAATCATTGCCTAATCTAGAAAAAATAGTTGGCTTAGAAGTAAATAATGCAACAATGTATTCGGATGAATTGGTGGAATTTTGTAAAGAACATAATATTGAGCAACCATTTACTGAAAAAAGCAAATTAATCAAAATGAAAATTCAATCCATAATTCATGCTATAATAGAACCTGATATGACAGAACCAGAAAAAATCGAAGCAATCAGCAGACACGTAATAAATAAGCTTCATTATAAAGCTGAAGATTTTGATGATGTTTCTCAAGAATACTCATCCGAAATTATTAAAGCTCAATGGGGTGAAAATCTATATACCGCAACTATGCAAAATGAGGCTTTATGTTCAGGTTATACAAATTATACTCAAGCTTTATTAACCGAAGCAGGTATAAGTAATTTTAAGAGTATAACAAAAAAACATATTTATAATATAGTTGAATTAAATGGCAAATATTATCAATTAGATTTAACATTTCTAGATTATCTTCTAAATGATAAGAAAATTGATCCAAATGACTATAATTTTGAATTTAATTCAGCTTATTATCTAGTTCCTGTTGGAGACGAAGAATCAGAAAAATCAAATTCAGAGCCATATGAAGCTAAAGAACAAAGAGAAGATTTCAATTCACACCCTGATTTTTATTATGATGTATATGAAGATTCTTCAACTACAGAGAATATAAAAAGTGAATTAGATTCATATGCATTAATGGGAGTTCTTATGGGGCTTTCTGTTGCAATTCCTGTATCAGCATACTATCTATATCTTCTACAAAAACAAGCAATAAAAAGTGCAGGAATAAACTGTCCTATTTGGACTACTGATGATATGAACGAACTAGTTGGTGAAATCAAAGAAACTGATTCTCCAACACATCAATTTGAATAAATAAAAGAGGTGTATTCTATATAGAATACACCTTCAATTATTTATTATTCCCATTCTATAGTAGCTGGTGGTTTACTTGTAATATCATAAACTACTCTATTTACATGTTTTACTTCATTTACAATTCTACTAGATACTTTTTCAAGTACTTCATATGGGATTCTAACCCATGATGCAGTCATAAAATCACTTGTTTTAACTGATCTTAGTGCAATCATATAATCGTATGTTCTCTCATCTCCCATTACCCCAACACTTCTTACATCAGTTAATACTGCAAAATATTGACTCATTTCACCTTCTAGTCCGAAGTTTTTTACTTCTTCTCTAAAAATATAATCTGCATCTCTTAATATATCTAATTTTTCTTCAGTGATATCAGAGATAACTCTTATTGCAAGTCCTGGGCCTGGGAACGGTTGACGATGTACAATAAAATCTGGTAATCCAAGTTCTGTACCAACAGCTCTTACTTCATCTTTGAACAAATTTCTTAAAGGCTCAATTATTTCTTTAAAATCTACGTGATCTGGTAATCCGCCAACATTATGATGTGACTTTATAGTTGCTCTTGAACCAACACCACTTTCGATACAATCTGGATAAATTGTTCCTTGTACTAAATAATCTACAGCTCCGATTTTTTTAGCTTCTTCTTCGAAGACTCTAATAAATTCTTCGCCAATAATTTTTCTTTTTGTCTCAGGATCCTTAACATCTTTTAATTTATCTAAAAATCTTTTTTTAGCATCAACTTTAATAAAGTTTAAATTTCCGCGGTTTCCAAATACTTGCTCAACTTCTTCTGCTTCATTTTTTCTTAATAGGCCATGATCAACAAATATACATGTCAAATTATTTCCTATAGCTCTACTCATAAGCTCAGCAGCAACAGATGAATCAACACCACCTGATAGAGCACATAATGCCTTTTTATCGCCTACTTGTGCTTTTATTTCGGCAACTTTACTATCAACAAATGATGCTATTTTCCAATCTCCCGCACAACCACAAATATCAAATAAGAAATTTTTAAATACTTGGATTCCATTTTCTGATAATTCTACTTCAGGATGGAATTGCAATCCATAAATATTCTTTTCTTCATTGGCAATACCTGCAATCGGGGTATTATCAGTACTTGCTATGACATCAAACCCATGTGGTATTTGAGTAACTTTATCAAAATGACTCATCAAAAATCTATTTGTGGATTCATAATCTTTGAATAATTTTGAATTATTATTAATTCTTGCAAGCTCAACACCATACTCTTTATTACCAGCGCCTTCAACCTTGCCACCTAATAAATGAGCTATAGTTTGCATTCCATAACAAATCCCTAATACAGGAATGCCTAAGTCAAAAATTCTTTTGTCGCAAAGCATACCATCCTCAGCATATACACTAGATGGTCCTCCTGTAAGAATAATACCTTTTGGATTTTTAGCTTTAATATCTTCAAATGAAGTATTATGTGGTACTATTTCAGCATATACACCACACTCTCTAATTCTTCTTGTTATTAATTGATTAAATTGACTATAAAAATCAATTACCAAAACTAATTCATTCTCCATAGAAACTCCTTCATGAACATTATATTATCTATCATTTAGTCCTTTTAATATTACGTCATGAGCTCCACCTTCAGTAATACTAACTTGAGATACCATTGTAAGTCTTGCTTTTTCATGTAGCTCTTTTATGGTTATTGAACCACAATTGCACATTGTTGATCTAATTTTAGACATTGTAATTTCTACATTTTCTTTTAATGGACCTGCATATTGAATATATGAATCAACACCTTCTTCAAATGATAATTTATTCTTCTCTTTTCCGCCCATATCATATCTTTGCCAATTTCTTGCTCTGTTTGATCCTTCACCCCAATATTCTTTAACAATTGTACCATTTATTTTAAGTTTTCTAGTTGGACTCTCATCAAATCTAGCAAAATATCTTCCCATCATAACGAAGTCTGCGCCCATAGCTAATGCAAGTGTTATATGGTAATCATGAACAATTCCACCATCTGAACAAATTGGAATATATATTCCAGTTTTCTCATAATATTCATCTCTTGCTTTAACAACATCTAATATTGCTGAAGCTTGTCCACGACCAATTCCTTTTGTTTCACGAGTAATACAAATTGAACCGCCGCCAACACCAACTTTAATAAAATCAGCACCAGCTTCTGCTAAATACATAAAGCCTTCTCTATCGACAACATTTCCAGCGCCAATTTTAACTTTGTCGCCATATGTTTTTCTAACAAATTCAATTGTTTTCTTTTGCCATACAGAAAATCCATCAGATGAATCGATACACATGATATCTACTCCAGCATCAACTAATGCAGGAATTCTTTGCTCGAAATCTCTAGTATTTACTCCAGCTCCTACAACAAATCTCTTATGTTCATCTAATAAAGAACTAGGATTGATTTTATCAGAAACATAATCTTTTCTAAATACAACTGAATCAAGATTTCCATCATCATCTAATATTGGTAAGCTGCTTATCTTTTTGTCCCAAATAATATCATTTGCAGTAGATAAGCTTATCCCTTTATGACCATATACACACTCTTCAACTGGAACCATATAATCAGCGATTTTATCATCCATTGAAACTCTTGATAATCTATAATCTTTATCTGTTACAATACCACAAAATTTTCCATTGGGTGTACCATCATCGGTAACCATTACAGTTGAATGACCTGTTTTTTCTGTCAATTCTAACAACTCTTTGATTGTAGAATCAGGTTTTACATTTGAATCACTTGTTATGAATCCTGCTTTATATTTTTTAACATTACTAACCATTTCAGCTTGATCTTCGATTGATTGGGCTCCAAATATAAAAGAACATCCCCCAGCTCTAGCTAATTCAATTGCCATCTTCTCTCCTGATACTGATTGCATAATAGCTGACACAGTAGGAATGTTCAAACTAAGTGCAGGCTCTTCACCCTTTTTAAACTTAACCATAGGTGTTTTTAATGAAACATTTTCTGGTATACATCTCTCATCTGTTAAATTAGGTAATAATAAAAATTCATTAAATGTTCTTGAAACATCTTCAATAACCTTTGCCATTTTTCCCTCCTAATTAAAAAAAAAATTAATATGGATATTATATACTATAAAAAGATATTTATCAAGCCTTATAAGGATTATTTATGTTACTTTTTAAAAAATGAACAAGGCGGGGATTTCCCCCGCCCTGCCGTCGCATCAATCAAACTCTTCATCTTCAGGGTCATGGTCATCATCACCTGCCGGGTTTCCGAAGGTATCAGACCACACTTTATTAGTGCCAATCGGTTCCTTCGTCAGGCCATAAACTGCTCTTGTCAGATCAGCAATGCTTCTTCGGATTTTCTGATCATTTTTGGGATTGGTTTCCTTGTTTTCTTTCTGTCGCATAATTCCTCCGTCTTCCTCTCACAAGTCTTCCTGTCCGAGGATCCTCTACAAAAAAATTAGTTCCGATTCCTCTTGGATGGAAAATCCCTTCTTCAGCCCAATATCGAGCTTGCAATCTCTTAACAGTTTTCGCTCCTTCTGCTAATCCATTCATGTGTCCCCCCTTTGTTTTGGTGAGTGTTAATGCTGCTCATAAAAAATGTCTTACGACTTTTTTCGATTTCATTTTAACAATTAAAAAATAGAATATCAACACTCAAATATAAAAAAGAGCAAATGTAATATTTCACATTTGCTCTAAGTGATATTATTTATATTCTTCTATTTCTTTTAAAATTTTTTCTTTGAACTCATCCAACTTCATTGCTCCCAAATCACCATCTGCTCTTGAACGAACTCCTACTTGATTTTCTTCTACTTCCTTATCTCCTATAATTAACATATACGGAATTTTCATTAATTGAGCTTCTCTAATTTTATAACCAATTTTTTCTGATCTTGAATCTACATCAACTCTTATTTTAGCTTTCAATAATTCTTTTTGTACTTCTTTAGCATATTCAATATGACGATCAGCAATTGTTAGAATCTTAACTTGATGTGG
>AUXO012276181.1_pt1 | contig 32651 bp, 52 predicted proteins | sample 768731 | NCBI WGS metagenome assembly AUXO01 (sample SAMN02715735, study PRJNA202380) | gut metagenome | biome: sheep rumen | host: Ovis aries | place: New Zealand: Palmerston North
TCTTCGAATACAAAAAAGACGAAAAACACGAGTTTTTTTGGAAAAACGGTGTATAATGGACTAAAACAGCAACAAAACGGCTTAAAATGCGTCAAAAAGCAACAAAAACCGCAAAAAACCGAAAAACAGCAAATCCTAACAATGTAATGAAATTTTGGAGGAATTATGGCAAAACTAACAAGAGAACAGACTGCTGACGGCATAATTCGGCTGGCAGAAGAGGCTGGAGTCGCAGATAATGCGATTTTTAAGAAGACACTTGAGCGTTATCTAACGCTGCAAGAGATCCTCGACAGCTTGGAGAAGAGCATGGCTGAAGATGGACTGGAAGTCAAAAAGGAATATGTAAAAGGTCGTGGGAATTTGTATGCCAGTCCAGCTGCAAAGGAATATCCTAAGATGCTTGATTGTGCAAATAAGACAGCGGCTACACTCATGCGGATCATCAAGAACTTTAGCGAAGGAGCAGCCGAGAAAGCTGCCAAGCGAGATGACTTGATGGCTGCTATTAATGGCGGTGAAGATTATGGCGAGGAAGCTGACTGATTGTGAAGCCTATCAGTTTTGCAAGAAGTCAATCGACCTCAAGACCACTCCGAAATATGTTAAACTCCAAATGGCAGACTTCATGCGAATCTGCGAAGGCAAAGATGAAAAATACAAGGTCAGCGGTGAGAAGCTGAAGCAGCTCGAAAACATTCTCAAGATCTTGATCATGCCGAAAGGCTTAAAAGCAGGCAAGAGCCTTTATGAATGTACTACTGGCTACCAGTGGCTTTTTTATACCGCCATTCTTTGCACTGTCTATCGTGATCAGCCAGATAAAAGGAAGTACGAGACTGGTGTCCTCGAAATCTGCCGCAAGAACTTTAAGACTTATACTATTGCAACGATCTTCATTCTTCTTTTCCTCACAGAGCCGAAATTCTCTAAATTCTTTAGCATCGCTCCTGATGGCTCGCTTTCAAGAGAGATCCGTGAGGCTATCTCTGAGACAATCAAATCTAGTCCGATTGTTTATGAAGGTAACGGAAGAAAACGCTTCAAGATCCTTCGTGATTACATAAAATTCAACGCTAAAGAGAGCATATACACTCCATTGAGCTATACGACATCCAATGCTGATGGTAAAATGCCAAATGCCTTTATCTGCGATGAGACTGGCTGTATGCCATCCAATTACATGATCGAGGCAATGCGATCTGGTCAGATCAACATGACTAATAAGCTCGGCTTTATCATTTCGACTAAATATCCAACTATCGACAATCCCTTTGAGGATGAGGTCAATTACTCTAAGAAGGTCTTGGATGGTATTGAAAAAGATGACACTCGCTTTTCCCTGCTATATGAGCCTGATCAGACCAAAGGATGGGAGACTGACGATCTAATCCTGCAGCAGTCGAATCCAGTCGCTCTCGAAATCCCTGAGATCTGGGAAGACCTGATCAAGAAGAGAGCTTATGCGATTGCTGTCGAAAGTGCCAGGGAGAACTTTGTGACAAAGCACTGTAATATCATTTATCAAGGAGCAGGAACTGAGACATTTATCGATGTAAAGGATGTTCAGGCTTGCAAGGCTGCTAAGATCGACTGGAAAGGTCGTGTGGTTTATCTCGGTCTCGATCTTTCTGAAACAAACGATAATACAAGTGTTTCTATGGTAGCTCTTGACGATGACAATGAAGTCCTGGCGGAGAGCTTTGCTTTCATCCCTGAAGGTCGGATCATTGAAAAGACTGTCGCTGAAAAGGTCGACTATCGAGAGCTGCTGAAGAGCGGCAAGCTAATGGCCTGCGGTGATAAGGTCATCGACTATCGCTTCGTAGAGAGCTTTATTTTGGGCATAGAGGAGCGATTCGGTGTGCAGATACAAGCTATCGGCTATGATCGCTGGAACGCTCTCAGCACGGCTCAGAAGCTCGAAAACGCTGGTTATAACATGGTGGAGGTTAGGCAGCATTCTAGTGTCCTGCATCCGCCTACGAAGCTGCTGCGAGAAAAGATCCTCAACAAAGAATTTCAGTATACAGAAAACAAGCTGCTCGAAATCAACTTTCAAAATGCGAAATGCTCGTATGATACAAACAAGAATGCCTATGTCACAAAAAAGAAATCAACTGGCAAGGTCGACATGGTGGTCAGCCTGATCAACGCTGTCTACTTGCTGGAGCAGGATGCCTTTCTTGGACAGACCGACTTCACTGTACAAACATTTTAACAACTGGCTGTATAAAAAATTTGTTCAAGCAATTCCCTGCTTAAAATTTAGGTATATGGCACTATATCTGTTCGGTTTCTGTTCGGTTTCTCGGCAGGGAAGAGGTGGGGAAGAGCAGAATTACAAAACCGAACAAAATAACAAGCTATACAGAGGTAAAAGTTAAAATTTGTTCGTATAGCAGGTAGGGAAGGGAAGAGCTGCTATAGGGGTGAGTGTATAACACATGTGTTCAGCAGGGAAGAGCTAATAGTATTCAATAAGTAATAACAAATAATAAAATAATTATTGTATTCAGATGAGTAAAAAAATTAACCTTGACAATTTTAAAAATGTGATAAAATAAAAGAAAGGGGATAAAATATGGCATTATTCGACTTTATAAAAAGACGAGACGAATCTACAACTAGCAACGAAACAAGCACCAGCACACAGCAGCAAGATGCTACTGATGTGCTGCTTAAGTCGTTATTAAATGGCGAGAAGATTACTCGCAAAGAAGCGATGACAATTCCTGCTGTTAGTGCAGCAGTGGACTTGATCTCGAACTCGATCGCTGCCATGCCAGTCAAACTTTACAAAGTCAAAGACGGCAAAGTGGAGAATCAGGAAGACGATCCGAGAGTCCAGCTTCTTAATGGCGATACTGGTGATACGCTCAATGCTTTTGAGATGAAGAAAGCTCTTGTCGCTGATTATTTAATGGATGGGAATGGATACGCTTACATTCGCAGAAATCGCAACGATGTGACTGGTCTCTTTTATGTCGATGCAGATTATGTCTCAGTCCTCATTAACGCAAATCCGATCTTCAAAGAAAGGCAGCTCTATGTCTATGCTGGACAATACGAGCTTTATGAATACATTAAATTACTCCGCAATACAAAAGACGGTGCTCAGGGCTTTGGCTTGATCGAAGAGGTCAACAGAGCTTTAGAGACCGCCTACAGAACTATTCTTTACCAGCTCGCAACAGTCAAGCGAGGCGGTGCAAGAAAAGGCTTCCTCAAATCGCAACGCAAACTCGGTCAAGAAGAGATTAATACACTCAAGCAAGCATGGATCAACATGTATAGCAACAACAGCGAAAGCGTGGTCGTGCTTAATAATGGTCTCGAATTCCAGGAAAGCTCAGATTCCAGTGTCGACATGCAGCTTGATCAAAATAAGAAAACTCTCTCCGATGAAATCAATAATATCTTTCATATCTTCCCTAACGACTTCCATCAAACCTTCAAGGAAGCTATTTATCCAGTCGTAAGAGCTTTTGAATCCGAACTTAATAATACTCTACTTCTTGAAAAAGAGAAGAAAAAGTATTTCTTTGAGCTTGATGTCAAGGAAATTGTCAGAGCAAACATCAAAGAGCGTTTTGAAGCTTACAAGCTTGCTAAAGACATGGGTCTGATGACAATTAACGAACTCCGCAGAGCTGAGAATCTACCACACATCGAGGGCATGGATGTAATCAATGTCGGTCTCGCTGCTGTGCTTTATGATACAAATAGCCACAAATACTATGTGCCAAATAAAGACGCTGTTACAGATGTCAATGGCACTGGCAACGGAGAGGACATTTCTTCAGATGCCGATGGCTTGAACGAAGCTTTTGACAAGAAGGTCGAAGAAGATGCTATGTACGATCAAATGAAAAGTATGGGAAATATTTAAGGAAGGAGAGAACTAATGAAGATTAACATCAGAGAAGATAAAGTCGAAATCGAAGGCTATGTCAACGCAATAGAACGCAATTCTAAGCCTTTAATGAGCCGAATCGGTAGATTTATCGAGAGAATCTGCAAAGGTGCTTTTAATAAGGCTATAAAGCGGAATGATGACATTCATATCTTGCTTAACCATGACTGGGATCGTGATCTCGGATCAACCAAGCAGGGAAATCTTCAGCTTGAAGAAGATAATATCGGACTTCATGCAAGAGCCACAATTTCAGATCCAGAAGTAGTGGACAAGGCTCGCAAAGGTGATCTTGTTGGGTGGTCTTTCGGTTTTCAAGACCGAGATGTGGAGAACAGCACCGAGCAGGGGATGCCTCTCCGAGCAGTAAAAGACCTAGACCTGTTTGAAGTGTCCATCCTTGACCGTAGTCGTTCCCCTGCTTATGAAGGCACACTTGTCTCGGCTCGCAGCGTGGATGGCGAAAAGCAAATCCACTTCAGAGGCGAGGAGATGATCGATGAGCCAGATGTAAAGGAAACGACTGAAAATGTTGACAAGCCAGCAGAAGATGTAAAGGAAAATCCAGCAACCGAAACGACAGAAGAATCCAGTAACGAAGCAAAGCAGGAGGAAGAGCCTGCAAAACCTGAAGATGAGAGTAAACCAGCTGAAGCTCCAGCTCCAGTGGACTACTCTAACTATAAAAACATGATTAAAGAGATGAAGGAGGAAAAATAATCATGCTTAAAAAATTAGAAGAAAAAAAGAACGACCTCATCACTCGTGCTGAAGAGATCGTCAACTCCGCAGAATCTGAGAAGCGTGAGCTTACCGAAGATGAAGCGGCTGAGCTTGCAGAAATCCGTGATGATGTCCGCAAGATCAAAGAACAGCTTGGTCTGGTCAAAGATGTGAAAGCTCTTGACTCAGAGAAAGCTCCAGCAAAAGTCGAAGTCGAAGAAGACGGTGACAAAGAAGTCGAAGTCAAAGAGACTCGTGCTTTTGAGCAATATCTACGCAGCGAGATTATGAACACTCGTGATGACAACACTCCATTAACCAAAGGTGCTAACGGTGCTGTTGTTCCTACAACTATCGCTAAGAGAATCATCCGCAAATTGTATGACATCTCTCCAATTCTTGAGAAGTCCGCTAAATACAATGTAAAAGGCAATCTTCAGATTCCTTTCTACAGCGAAGATTCTACTGATTTCATCAATGTAGCATTCCAGGGTGCTGAGTTTTCTAAGCTATCTGCTAACTCTGGCAAATTCACCAGCATTAATCTTGGTGGCTATGTAGCAGGTGCTTTGGCACTTATCTCTCGCTCCCTTATCAACAATGCTGACTTTGATCTAGTCGGTTATGTAGTTGATCAGGTTGCTTACAGCATCAAGAGATTCATCGAGAATGTTCTTTTGAACGGTTCTGGTGCTATCTCTGGTCAGTCTGGCACTGTAGCTGGTCTTACTGGTGTAACTCTAACCACTAACACTGCTGCTGCAACTGCTATCACTGCTGATGAGCTTATCGATCTTCAAGACTCTGTTAAAGATATGTTCCAAGATGGTGCTATCTGGATCATGAGTCCAAAGACTCGTACTGCTATCCGCCAATTGAAAGACAAAATGGGTCGCTATCTCTTACAAGACGATATTTCCGCTCCATTTGGCAAAGTCCTTCTTGGCAAACCAGTATATGTCTCTGACAACATGCCAGAGATGGCTGAAGGCAATGTCGCTGTTTACTACGGCAACATGGCTGGTCTTGCAACTAAATTCTCTGAGAACATGGAGATCCAGGTTCTTCGTGAGAAGTACGCTGATCAACACGCTGATGGTGTAATCGGCTGGTTTGAATTCGATGCTAAGGTTCAGGATGCACAGCAAATTGCTAAACTCGTAATGGGTGGCGGCGATTCTGAATAGGAGGAGTTTAAATGCTAGTCAGAGCAAAAGTAAACTTCTCTGGTGCTATCTCGATGAGTGCTGGCGATGTGAAAGACATCAAGGATCAATACATTCTTAATGACTTAATCAGAGCTGGCTACATCGAGCCAGAAGCAAAAGAAGCAGAGATTGTGGAAAAGCCTGCGAAAAAGGAAGAACCTATCTCTGAAAAGCCTGTGGAAAAATCCAAGTCAAAAAAGACAAGGAAAAAAAGTAAATAAGGGGATGAAGGAAAATGAACGAAATCACAAAAGTCAGTCAAATTACCGCCAATGATCTTGCAGCTTATATCAGGCTCGATGAGGTCACGGCAGATGATACGAATACATTGAACAACCTTCTTGCGGTGGCTATATCATTCATTGTGAATTATACTGGCAGATCAGAAGAGGAGCTTGACAATTATTCAGACTTCGTGATTGTCGTTTTCATTCTCTGCCAGGACATGTGGGATAACCGCACTCTCTATGTGGACAAGACTAACTTAAACAAGGTGGTCGAGACCGTCTTGGGAATGCACTCGGTAAACCTACTATGATCAATGCAGGCAAGTACAATCGTAAGATAAGCATATACTCGGTGGAGATTGTGACCAATGCGAGAGGCTTTCAAACCGAGCAAAAGACTTTGATACTGAGTCCTTATGCAAGCGTAAAAACGACTAAAGGCTTTACGCTGATCGCTAACGACAGTGACTTCGAGAAGGCATTTACAAACTTCACGATCCGCTATCCGAAAACGACCATCACTAGAGATATGCTTATCGAATTCAGGGGGAAGACATACTCGATCAAATATCTAAACAATATTAACGAGGCAAATGTCGAGCTAGAGATTCAAGCTAAGGAGGTCACACACTAATGGCGAAATTCACAATGGAGCTTCCAACGGAGATCATGAAGGATTTCGAGAAAGTGTACAGCAACTCTGAGAAGATTCTCGGAGGAATGACTAAAGCAGGAGCAGAAGTAGCATACTCGAACATTAAGAGCAACATACCGACCAGCTTCAGAGGCAGTAATATCATGAACTGCATGAGGATCACAAAGGTGTTTAAGACTCCGACAGACGGTGGCATTAACACTCAGGTAGGGTTTTACGGCTATTTTGTAAATAAAGAAGGCAAAAGAGTCGCAGCTCCTCTGGTGGCTAATATGTTCGAATACGGCAGCTCCAAGCGGAAATATCCTAAACATCCTTTCTTGAGAAAGTCTTTTAGTAAAGGACAGATCGAGAAAGCAATGCTTGAAGCTCAAAAGAGATTAAGCGGAGGACTGCTAGAATGATAAATGAACTTATTGAAACAATTTTCGATGATTTCACGGTCGATGGTGTTGATATACCAGTCAAGTTTTTGCGGTATAACGGAAGCAAAACGACCTATATCACTTACATGCAGGTCAATGCTAATGATTCTTTTTCAGCTGATGATCAACTAATCAACTACATGGAGTATTACGACTTCGATATTTACTCGAAGGGCGATTATACCAATATAGCTGAGGCAGTGAAGCAGAAGCTTGAGGAGAATAATTTCAGATGGAGACCAAGCTGGTCATCTGCGGATATGTTTGAAGATGACACTGGTTACTATCACAAAACATTAAATTTTGCTATAGAAAGGAGCAATTAAATGGCAAAAATTGGTTTAACTAATTTCCGTTACTCAGTCTTAACTGAAGCTGCAGACGGAACTCCAAGCTATGATGGAGCAAAGACTCCAGCTAAAGCAGTCAGCTGTTCTGTTAGTGTCGATAATAACGATGCTAAGCTCTACGCTGATGATACACTCGCAGAAAGCGATACTTCCTTTGCTGGCGGTACTGTCACTATGGGCATCGATGAAGATGACCTAACCACTATGGCAGCTCTTCTTGGTCACACCATCACTGACGGTGAAATGGTTCGTAGTGCAGACGATGCTGCACCATATGTCGGTCTTGGTCGTATTGTGACTAAGATGGTAGGCGGTGCTTACAAGTACAAAGTAGAGTTTATCTACAAAGTCAAATTCTCTGAGCCATCTCAGGAAGATACCACTAAAGGTGAATCTGTTGAATTCGGTACAACCGAGATCGAAGGTGTTCTTGCAGCTCTTGCAAATGGTGAATGGTCGAAAGCTAAGACCTTTGACACCAAAGCAGCTGCTGTGACCTATCTTGAAGGTCTCATGGGTGGAGCTGAAAGCGAATAATAGGCAAGGCGGAGCAATCCGCCTGCTTATCTTGAATTAATAAAAGCATTTAATACATAGGAGCTAGATGAGATGAAAGATATTAGTAAAACGCTCGAATATAAAGGCAAAGAGTACAAGCTTGTTTTCAACCTAAATGTCATGGAAGCGATCCAAGAGGAATATGGCACTATTGACAAGTGGGCAGAGCTTACAGATGGCGGCAAGAATGGAGAGCCAAACGCAAAAGCCGTAATCTTTGGCTTTACCCAGATGATCAATGAGGGGATTGACATTAACAACGAAGAGAAGGGAACGAAAGAAGCAGCTCTTTCTCTTAAGCAAGTTGGTCGCATGCTGACAACTATTGGAATGGATGCAGCAGCTCAAACTATGCAGGAAACTGTTATAGACAGCACTAAGGGAGATGACTCAAAAAACGGGTAATTCCTGATGAGGTAGATCCAGTTATCGACTTTACATATTTCTATTTCATTGGGAAAGCTAAATTAAATTTATCCGTCAAAGAGATCGGTCATATGACACTGACTCTCTTTAACAAACTATACAAACAGTACAAAGACAACTTTGATATGGAGATGAGGCTTACAAAAGCTGGCATGACATACGAAGAAGCAGGAATAAAAGCACAAGAAAACGAAGAATGGTTACATTAATGGAGGTGAAATAAAATGGCAGGTTTCGGTGGTTCAGTCAAGCTGACTGGCGAGAGCGAATATCGCAAAGCATTATCTCAGATTACACAGAGTTTGAGAGTTGTTAGCTCTGAAATGAAATCTGTGTCTAGTGCTTATAACACAAATGATGCAGATACGAAGGCTCTTGCAAACCAGTCAAAGCAGTTGTCTACTGCTCTGAGCCAACAGAAGACTGCTCTCCAGAATCTTAAGTCTCAGCTTACCTCAATGGAGGCTGAGTACAAGAAAACTGAGACTACTCACAAAAATCTTGTCGCTGAATACGACAGAGAAAAAGCCAAATTAGCGGAGATCGGAAAAACTCTCGGCACATCTTCTCAAGAATACAAGAATCAGCAAAAAGTAGTCCAGGAACTTGAGACTAAAGTCCAGCAAAGCTCCAAAGCTTACGATTCACAAACAAAAGCACTAAACAATATGCGGATTCAGACGGCTAATGCCGAAACGACCGTAAACAATACAGCAAAAGCTTTGGACAACTTGGGCAAAGAGGCTGAGGATGCTGGAGCAGCTACAGCAAAAGTAGGAGACGGATTTACGGTCTTTAAGGGAATTGTAGCAGATCTTGCAAGCTCAGCTATTCAAAAGGCAGTAGAAGGCTTAAAACGGCTTGGTAGTGCCATTATTGATGTTGGTAAGCAAGCAGTCAAAAGCCAAGCGGATTATGAGCAGCTGGTCGGTGGTGTCGAAACTCTTTTCAAAGACAGTGCAAAAGAAGTGCAAAGCTATGCGAACATCGCATATAAGACCGCTGGACTTTCTGCCAACCAGTACATGGAGACCGTGACAAGCTTCTCGGCATCTCTCTTGCAGGGCTTAAACGGTGACACAGCTAAAGCAGCTAAGATCGCTGATATGGCGATTATAGACATGTCTGACAACGCTAACAAGATGGGTACAAGCATGGAGATGATCCAGAATGCCTATCAGGGCTTTGCAAAAGACAATTATACCATGCTCGATAACCTTAAACTGGGGTATGGAGGTACTCAATCAGAGATGGCTCGCTTAGTCAACGAAAGCGGAGTCATGGGTAAAGCTTTCAAAGCTACGGCTGAAAATGTTAAAGATATTCCGTTTGACAAGCTCATTGAGGCAATTCATAAAACTCAAGAAAACATGGGCATCACTGGTACGACTGCTCTCGAAGCAAGCGAAACTATCTCTGGCTCGGTGTCCTCGATGAAGTCCGCATGGCAAAATCTTCTCACTGGCATAGCTAACAGCCAGCTTGACAGAGGTCAACTTGTCAAAAATTTCACGGAATCCGTTAAAACGGTTGCCAAAAACCTCATCCCAACAATTAAGCAGACGATCAAAGGGCTTGTTGAAACTGCCGAGGATCTTCTTAACACTCTCATGGGCGAAGACATGTTCCACTTCGATGGCGATGCCTTTGTACAAGGAATAGAAGACGCAATTAAAAGAGTGATCCAAGTTTTTAAATGGTTTATTGATAACAGAGATCTTGTTATTGCTGCAATTAAAGGTATTCTAGCAGCTTTTGTAGCGGCCAAAGTTGCTTCATTTGTGTCTAACATTGTTGGTGCAGTCAGTGCATTAAAAACAATGGTCACTGCTGCTAACGGTGTAGGTGCTGCAATGTCGGCATTAAGTGCTACTATGGCAGCTAATCCTTTTGCGTTGATCGCTGGTCTAGTAGTAGGTCTTGGTGTAGCACTGGTATCTCTTGCATCGAGTGCAAACGATGCCAATAAAAACATGTCAGACACAGACAAGCTTCTCAAAGAAACTGGCGAATCATTAAAAGAGAATAAAAAGTCCTGGGATGAGCTTATTGCGACAAGAAATGAAAGTTTGAGCCAGGGATCAGCGGAGATGAATCATTATCAAGCTCTTGCAAATGAACTTGATCAGATTGTTGATGCAAACGGAAGAGTTAAAGATGGCTATCAGGAACGAGCTTCTTTCATTGCTTCGCAATTATCAGAGGCTCTTGGTGTAGAAATCAAGATGAATGATGGTGTCATTTCTGGCTATGACAAGATCAAACAGAGCATTAATGATGTTATCCAGCAGAAAAAGGCGAAAATCGTCCTGGATGCACAAGAGGCACTGTATACTGAGGCTCTACAGAAACAAGGAGAGGTCTTGCAGAATATTGCCAAGCTCTCAGGGGAGGCACAGAAGGCAAATGCAGAAATGTATGAGTATTGGCAGCAATATAATACAGCAATACAATCTGGAGATGCAGATGAAGCACAAATATACTACCAGAAGTGGGAGCGTGCAAGGAACAACACGGAGAATCTGACTGGTCAGCTAAACGCTCAGAAGGAAATGTATGGGCAGTACGCTTTCAATATTAGCCAATATGAAGACAACATGGCTAAATTTACGGCTGGCAAATATGGCGAAATGTCTCAAGTCCTTCTTGACTATACTGGAGAATACAAATCTACAGAAGAGGCAGTCAAAGAGAGCCTGCAAAACCAAATCACAGAGCAAGAGACAAGGCTTTCCGAGCTTAACGAGCTTTATAAGCAAAAAGGCGGAGAAAGATACGAAAATCAGATCAAAGAAGCAGAAAATACGCTCGAAAGTCTCCGCAACCAGATGAAGCAGTACAATTCTGCCACTGAAACAGGTCTACAAGAGACTAACCAAATCTGGGGTACAAATCTTGCCAGACAACTTTCGCAAATAACGGGCAAAAATCACGAATTCAAGATGGATGGTGAAGGCAATGTCCAGGAGTATGTTGATGGCATTGCACAAGGCGAGCCTAAATCGACAGAAGAAATGCGAAGGGTTGTTGAAAATGCAATCAATGAAGCAAAGAAAAATCAACATCAGCAAGAAGCAAAGGTCGCAGGTGAAAATGTCATTGAAGGTGTTAATAATGGTGTTAGAAATCAAAATAAACAAAGCTCGGTCTTCAGTGCAATCGGTTCTTTTGCTAGTAGGCTTTTGAACAAGCTCCGAAGTGCCTTATCTGAGCATTCTCCATCGAAGGCAACACAAGAAATGGGTGCATATTTGCTTGAAGGTCTTGGCATTGGCATTGAGGATGAAGAAGACGGCATTTTAAACCAGGTCTCAAGCTTTGGCAAAGAGGTCATTAACGCTCTTAATGGCTCACTTGAAGATGGTGTATCAGTAAACGCTATGCAAGGGCTCAAAGCTGCCGTTCCAACCAATTTAAGCTCAACTGTGAACGGATCAAGCATTGCTGGAGAAGCTCAAATAGCAAATAACAACATGGTGAGCCAGTTTAAGCAGGCTTTGAGCGAGATGAAGATCGAGATGGATGATCAAGAAATGGGTCGATTTATTGATAAGACTGTCACAAATGTGTTGTATAATTAAAAGGAGGGAAAATGATGAGAAGCACAATCACACTAAACGGAATAGAGAGCAGCGAAATCGAAGGGCTTTTGATCCAAAGCCTCCCTCCGATCTCTAAGCCTTTGATGCGAACTCAAATAGAAGAAATTGATGGTCGAGATGGGGATATTGTAACCAATCTCGGCTTTTCTGCATATACGAAAGAAATTACAATCGGCTTGTATGGTGATTTCGACATCGATGAGGTCATCTCTTACTTTAACAGCGAGGGAACTGTTATATTTTCAAACGAGCCAGACAAATACTACTACTATCAGATCATTGAACAAATTGACTTCGATCGTTTGATCAGATTCCGCACTGCTACAGTAGCTTTTCATATACAGCCTTTCAAATATGCTGTTGATCAGAAAGCCAAAGCCTTGAGCCTGGATCTCCTTCCTATTCCTAACTTTACTAAGACTACAAATGGAATTACTCTTACATCTCAAAAAGGATCAATCACTATCACTGGCACTGGCTCGGCTGCCACTGAGTTTTATGTGCCGATTTCAAGCTTAACCGTGCCAGCAGGTAACTTCACGCTTTCAGTCACTGGCAATGGTGCTGGCTGCTCTGCTGTATCTGTCAGACTTATTAAATCTACTCCATCTAATGCAGACAGCTTTGGTGGAAATTATATCACTCTGGAGGATGGCGAATCGGTCACAATCTCAGACGAACTTGAAGAAGCTAATACATACAACTATCTCTGGTTTTACATTGCAGCTGGAACAGAGCTTCAAGTATTCTTGACCGCTCAATTAGAAAACGATGATGCAAACAGCATGACGATCCGAAACAGCGGGAACATCTACTCCAAGCCTCAGCTCACGATGGCTGGAGTCGGCACGGTCAATCTGAGCCTCAATGGGAATCAGCTTTTCGTAATTAACTTCGGATCAGCTCTCTCTACAATCACAATCGACACAAATGCGATGGAAGCCTATGGAGATACTCCAGAGACACTGATGAACAGGTCTGTTGATGGTGATTATAACAATTTCAAGCTGAATGTCGGATCAAATACAATTTCATGGAGTGGAAATCTAGCAAGCATATCATTAAATAATTATTCAAGGTGGATATAAAGGAGGTTCACAATGGCATCAAAGAACGAAACTAACATGACAATGACCAGAGGCGATACTCTTGCTTTTGCGGTGGAAATTGAAGGCTTGGAAGGACAAGAACTCGACACTGTCAAATTTAGCTGCAAGGCTGATCCAGATGATGAAGAGTATGTCTTTCAGAAGACGCTCGAAGACGGTATCTCAAAGGTCTCAGCAGGCAAGTACAGAGTAAGAGTCGCTCCAGAAGATACAAAAGATGCAGAACTCGGCAAATACTTCTATGATCTTCAAATTGGCATTAACTCCGACATATACACAATCATGAAAGGTAAGCTCGAACTTACTTGGGAAGCAACAAAGGAGGATTAACGATGCAGGAGCAAACTTACAGAGTAAAAGTCGAATTAGATAATCCAGTCGATGGTGTCAAAGTCTTGATGCTTAAAGGCGAAAAGGGTGATAAAGGCGATATTGGGGAATCGACCAATATTACGATCGGAACTGTCACAAAAGGTGAAGAAGCTTCTGCTACTATGACTGGTCAATCTCCTCACCAAATCTTAAACTTGGTGCTTCCTAAAGGTGATCGAGGTGAGCAAGGGATTCAAGGTGTCCAGGGAATTCAAGGTGTGCCTGGTAAAGACTTCTCGATCACGAAGACCTATGCCACTATTGCTGCTATGGAAGCAGATAAAGACAATATTGACGAGGGTGACTTCGTTATGATCGCCTCTACTCCTGAAGATCCTGACAACTCGAAGCTATATGTTAAGGGTGCATCTGACTTCTCATACATAGCTGATCTCTCTGGCTCTCAGGGTATGAAAGGCGAGAAAGGCGAGCAGGGTGTCCAGGGTGAGCAAGGCATCCAGGGGATTCAAGGTGAGAAAGGTGAGAAAGGTGATACTGGTGAAAAGGGCGAAGACGGAATCGGAGAAGTTTTACCAGTAGGAAGCGAAATCGAATTTGATGGTTCGACTGTACCTACTGGCTGGCAAGAAATTAACCCAATAGAAGAAATAGATTTAAGCGACTATATTACTATATCGACAGCTGGTGTTACTCGTGCCAAGCTAGTTAAATATGGAAAGGTGTGTTTCGTTAATATTGCGTTTAGCCCGAGTAGTAATCTGACCAATCAGGTAATTGTACGAATACCTACTAGCTTAGGGATAGTTCCTTTATTCAACAGCGAATTGGTTTGTACGGTTGAGAACGATATTAGAAGAGGGGTGATGGGAACTGACTCTGGAGGCACGACCATCAGCGTAGGCGAGCACACAGCATCAGCAAATAAATTTGTTAGAGTCTTTGGCACTATAATTGTAAGCTAGTTAAAGGAGAATAGATATGAGAATCAAGAAAGTAAGTCAAACAACACCAACAGCCGCTCAGGTAGTGAACGGTTATAGTACTTCTACGGCTGACGCTTATAGTGCAGCATACACAAATTCCAATTTTATTAACTCTAGTATTCTTACCTCAATACCTTACACACAAGCTATTATGTCGACCTCAACAGCTGGCTTTAAAATTACTTTTACAGCTACGACTTCGGCAAGATGTATATTTCAAATATACGAATCCACAAACGCAGGAAATATTCGAGCGTATTTATTATATGTGAGTTTTAATTCCTCATATGATTTAACCGTCAGTAAAGTAGAGGCACTTGTCGGTACAGCCCCAACAATATCACGAAGCGGCAATGTTGTTACAATTCCAACAGAAACAGCGTATTCTATGGTTCAGATTTATGGCTCAAGGTTTCCTTGGCTTAGTTATACAATCGAGAGAGCTTCATAATTAAATATAAGGAGGCATGACAAATGATCAAACTTTTCGGACAAACAGATACAGACTTCACCAGCAATGGCGATGTAGTGATTGTGCCGCTCCGAGCCGTAGTCCACAAGGAAGACAATGGTGATTACTACCTCGATTTGACAACCTCTCTCAAATATGTTAATGACCTTACTGAAGGTCGCATTCTTCTTGTACCGACTCCTCAAGGAGAACAAGCTTTTCGTGTTGGGAATGTCCAGAAGACGAAAAACAAGATCATTACAAAGTGCTGGCATGTCTTCTTTGATTCTAAGAATTATCTCATCGATGATAGTTATGTCGTTGAGAAGACTTGTAACGATGCTCTTGATCATTTAAACAACGCTACAGAGCCTCAAAGCGAGTTTACAACGCTTTCGGATGTCCAGACGGTTAATTCCTTCAGATGCGTCAGAAAATCGCTTTACGAGGCTATACAGACCGTTATAGAGCGATGGGGTGGGCATCTAGTCCGAGACAACTTTAACATTCAGATTCGCCAGTCAATCGGTCAGGATAATGGTGTTGTAGTTAGATATGCGAAAAACCTCAAAGAGATTACTTGCGATGAAAACTGGGATAATGTTGTCACTCAGCTAATGCCAGTCGGTCAAGATGGGCTGCTTCTGGAAGACAATTATGTATACAGTGATATTACTTATGATCTTCCTTATACCAAAACTGTCTCATTCGAGCAGAATATTGATCAAGATAATTATAAAGATGCATCAGGGAATCTCGATGAAGAGGCTTATACAGAAGCACTAAGAGCCGATCTCTTTGCTCAAGCTCAAGCATATGTCCAAGCTAACAGCGTTCCACAGGTCAACTACACACTCCAGGCAAACCTTGAGAAGATCACGGATATTGGAGATACTGTAGTCGTAAAAGACGAGCGGCTTGGGATTGATATTACTACCAATGTCATTTCTTTCGATTATGATGTCATTCTTGACAAATATATTCAAATTGAATTCGGCAATTTCAAGAAAACTTTGTCTAATTTAATGTCGAATATCTCACAGCAAACAGATACAGCAATTCAAGAGGCTTCAACAAATATGCATGTCACGCTGAAAAATGAACTCCAGCAGGCAACTAACCAGATTTGGGGAGCATTAGGGAACAGCTATGTTATTTATGAGGGAGACAAGATCCTGGTTGTAGATTCTCTACCAAAAGAGACCGCAACTAATGTTATTATGATCAATAATGGAGGAATCGGCTTCTCCAATACTGGCATTAACGGTACATTTAACTCTGCTTGGACAATCGACAATGTATTTAATGCGGAGCAAATTAATGTGATCAACTTTACAGCTGATTTGATCAAAGGCGGCACTCTGAAGCTCGGATCAGCTCTTAATCAAGCAGGCATTTTGGAGATTTATGACGAAGCAAACACTCTCATCGGACAAATGGATAAGAATGGTCTTAAAATGTACGGTGCTGATGGCGGTTATGTTCTTATGAATGAAGAGGTCGGCTTTGCTGGCTATGATCGCAACGATGAAAAGATTTACTGGGTATCCGAAGATGAATTTCACATGAAGAAGTCGGTGGTCGAGGAGGAGATCACGCTTTGTAATAAGCTTAGATTTATTCCGATAACGATTACGGGTGATAATAATAAAATTTTAAATGATGGCATCGGCTTGGTGTCTGTAGGAGGTGATTAAACATGGCAAACAATGGTTCGTTTAATACTGGCGGTTACGAAGGTCGTTGCTTAAACTTTTCCTGGAATCTTGCTGGTCAAGATGTTGCAAACAATACATCGACAATCAACTGGACTCTAAGAGGTGCAGGTGGAAGCAGCTCATACTGGTATATGGCAGGCAATTTCAAGGTTATTATTGACGGTGTACAGCGTTATTTCTCAGCTAACCGTATTCAGCTATGGAATGGCACTGTTGTTGCTTCTGGACAAGTCACTTTGAGCCATGACGGTGCTGGCAACAGATCATTTGGTGCTTATGCCGAGGCAGGTATTTACACTTATGCTGTGAACTGCTCAGGTAGTGGTAGCTGGTCTTTGCCGCAGATCCCTCGAAATTCAAGCGGTTCTTTCAGCTCTAACAGATACACGATCGGTGACACAATCAGGATCAATTTTAGACGCTCAAGCGGTGCATTTACTGAGGACGGCTGGCTGCAATTCCCTGACAGACCTGGGTGGGTATATGATGGCGAAAAATACTTTGCTGGTGCTGGAGATTACTGGAGCTGGACACCAAGTGCCGCAGAAATTGACGCACTCTATAGAAGGATTCCAAATTCACAATCAGCAGTTATGTGGGCTGACTGTAAAACCTTTTATAATGGCAGAGAGATTGGCACTTTCTCTGTTGGTGAAGCTACAATGTCAGTCAATGCTTCGATTTGTAAACCAACATTTAATGCTTCTTACAAAGACACTAACTCTGCTACTGTTGAAATCACTGGCAACAACCAGAAGATCATTAGAAATCAAAGTAGACTTCAAATTAATGTTACAAACCTCAGTGCTAAAAAGTATGCAACTATAAAAACGGTGAAATGTACATTTAACGGAACTACACAAACTGGCACGATCTCTGGATCATCTTGTACTTTCACTCTGGGTACGGTGAATGTATCACGCAACACGACCGCTACTATCACGGTTACTGACAGCCGTGGGTTATCCACAAGCCAAAACCTGACGATTCAAGTGCTGGACTGGTCTTTGCCAACAGCAATTATCTCCTCTGTGAGACAGAATCATTATTATACACCGACCACTTTGACTGTCGATGCTAACTATGCTTCTCTCGATGGGAAAAACGAGGTAGATATTAAATACAGATACGAACCAGTTGCAGAGCAATATTACACAAACTTTTACAACTACGCTGGCTCTTTCTATCCCCATCCAAACTCGCCACCAAGTGCTATTAATGTCAAGCTAAATAGTGACGGATCATTGACAGCTTATGGTAGTTATCAAACAGCGACTCCTCCTCTCGTAATTGCCGCAGAAGAGGATTTGACTGACACACTGGAGGATGGTGAGTCCTACATACTATCGCAGACCACTGCTAACGCTCGTTTTTTCATAAAAGTTGTTGGTAGAAATTCTCAGAGCGGTGCTTATCAATCTTGGAGCTGTCAAACAGAAAACTTGGTGACTTTTGCCGTTGACAAATCCACATACGATGTATGGAATGTTTATATTTATATTGATCTGATAGATAGCGGTCTCGGTAGTTATGACTATTTTAGCTACACAGAGTCTTTCTCTCTTGCAAAAGAAGGCGGTGGCACTTGGTCGAGCTGGAACACTATTGAAGACAATGTTCCAGAAGTAGTTAATCTCGACAACCAATATGAATGGGATCTCCAGGTAAGAGTATCTGACAAATTAGGCACTGCTGTGTACAATTACACTGTGCCAAGAGGCATGCCGATCATCTACTTTGACCGTATTTTATCATCAGTGGGTATTAACTGCTTCCCACAGTTTGAGGGCAGTCTTGAAGTTAATGGTACTAAAGTAGAACGCAGCATGATCACGAAAAGCCTTGCAGCGGATGCTACTAACTTAACTACAAATACTTATCGTGTGTTGGATTTGACTAATACTACAACAGCTGGAACGCAGCTGATTCCAGTTGCTCAAGGTGGGATTAAAATTGGTAAAGGGGTCAACAAGGTGCAGGTCTCTGGCAGGATGTCGATAGAAGGATCTAGCTCGACAGATAGGAGATACATAAGAATTGTTTTGAATAACTCAACCAGCAGCAGCGGAAATCTAGCTTGGGCATCTCAGACCGTGACAGTCGGCACAATTGAGACAATATCAATCACTCCAATCCTGGTCGATGTAAAGGAAGGTGATGTTATTAACTTATATTATTGGACACCAAAATCATCAGACACGATCAAAGGTGGAGCTGGCTCATTAACAGCTTTAACGGTAGAAGTGGTTGAATAATATGATATAATTAGGAGGAATATGGATGGCGATATATTAGGACAATTATTTCAATACGGAGGCACGATCATAATGGCTGCTCTCTTCGTATATGTTTTCTTCCAGGATCGGACGAAGAATACGAAGCTGCTTGAGGATAATGCTAAAATGCTTGATACTCTTTCAAAAAGTAATGATAACATTGCAAGGTCGCTTGATCTCATTCAAACTAACTTACTTACAATGGATCAGAAGATCGACCGCAACTATGAGGCTAAGAGTAGCAAAAAATAGATGGTAAATATACCGTCTTTTTGTTTTTTGTCTAATGTCGCACAATGCACGAACTGAAATTATACTGAAATAATGCTAAAATTTAAGCATATGCTATAATTAAATTGCGGAGTACATAGAACAAAAAGTTTTTACTTTAACCATAAACACTCCAAGGTTAATTGGTATAATTAACAGAATATATCTTGTGAAAAAAGCCAGTCAGCCGCAAACTGGCTTTTTTCTTGTGGAAAACTTCGTCAGAAAATTAGGAAAAAAGTCCTAAAAAGGTATTGACATATAGTGCTTATGGAATATAATGGAAGGCAGAAAGGAGGTAAATCATGAAGCGAGAAAAGTTGAGAGATTTTCGCTACAGTCAGGAGCTAACTCAAGTAGAGATGGCTGATAAGCTAGAGCTGAGCCTAAGCCACTACAAAGGCATTGAGAGCGGTAGGCAAGATCCATCAGTTAAGGTTCTGATGCGGTTTTACGAAATCTTCAAAAACGATTGCGATGACATCTTAGAATTGTTTATTCGCTAAATAAAAGGTAAATCATAAGGAGGAATATGGGAGGAACAAGATCAGGCGGTCTCAAAGCCGCACAAACTAACAAAGACAAACATGGCGATGATTTTTACAGCCGTATTGGTAAGATGGGCGGTAGAAACGGTCATACTGGTGGCTTTGCCGCAAATCCTGCACTAGCTCGCATCGCTGGTCGCAAGGGCGGTCTTCATAGACGAGGTGCTGGCTATCACAGACGCAATGTTGAAAAGGTATTTGAGAATGGCAAGGAAATCACTAAGATCCTAGTACATAAAATTCCAACTAAACCACAAGAGGTGATCGTCAATGTCAACAACTAAGGTAAAAAAGCTTTCAAAGGGTTACAGCTACAAATACAGCGATCTTTCGACCATCCATGATGAGCTTGAGAAGCAGGAGATCACTTACAGCCAGGAGATCAAGTATAACGCTGAAGCTCAGGCTGACTACATTTGGACTACTCTGGTCATCGAAGGCGAGAAACAAGAGCCGAAGTGTGGCTGCCGTGTGATTACTGGCAAGCTTTCTGGAGGCAATCCAGCTCAAGAGCAGGGAAGTGCTTTAACTTATGCGAGAAGGTACTCACTTCTAATGGCTCTAGGCTGGGCTACAGAAGACGATGACGCTGCGAGCGTCACTCCACATGTACCAGCACAGCCAGCTCACCAAGCTCAGCACTCTTATAGTCATCATGAAGGTCGCTTGGACTTTGATAAAGTGAAAGAAAGGCTGCAAGAGATAAACACTGTAGAAGAAGTGGATGAGGCTAAAGCAAAGGTTCTTGAGAAATATCCTAACATGACGGAAAAGCAAAGAAATGCTATCGGTCGCATCTTTGCAGATCGTAAAGATCAAATTGAATTCGGCAAACCAGAACACTGGCACGATGCCGAATAATAGCACGATATGTTTTAATTGGCAATCTTATAATTAGAGTTAAGGAGGAATAATGAATAAACAAAATTATTTAGTAATAATTATCTTAATCATAGCTGTGATCGTCTCGCTAGGATTTATGATTAGTCAAATACTCAAACCAGCTACTAAGAAATTAGAATTGTGTAATGATGGCTGGAGTTATCAAAACGAAGACGGCAAAATCTACGAGACTTATGTGCCAGAATTGGATACATGTAAAAAATAAAGGGGAAGGGAGGTAATATGAAAGTAAATACAATGGATATGAGAAGAAAGGTTCTGCGAGCAGTAGCCGCTCGTCCAAAAGCCGCTGAAGATGACAAGCTTCTTATCTCTTTAATCTGGATCGAGGAGGGATGGGATGACGGCTTAACCTTATACCAAAATCTTAAGCGTTTGTCAAGTCCTGAGACAATCAGGCGGACTCGCCAGAAACTTCAGCAAGAAGGACTGATCAAGCCTTCCGAAAAAGTAATAGATGAACGATACGAAGATTATAAGCAGGCTCGTTTAGCTTTGGAGGATGATTATGAAGCGTTTTAGGAAGAAGAATAGGGGAGAGTCAGACAAGGTCGAATCTCGATTCCAACAAGGACTGGATCTGATCAAAGACCTTGATAAGCGAGAATTCAAGCGGTACATTGATGGGCTAACGCTAGCTTGGCAAGGCTATGACACGATCAGAAGGGTCAAGACTATTGACGAAAAGGAGAATGGAGACATCATTGAGGCTGAAGAATTCCTGGCAAAAGAACTAGACAAGAAGGAGAAAAAATGAGCTTTAAGCCTGGTGAAGTAATATACATATTTAACGGCATCTCTGGCGAGATCATGAAATCGACTTACGGAGGGAAGAGCTGGCAGGAAGAGCTTGGATTAATAAGTCGAGATCGGAACGAGCTGCAAAAGTGGATCTCCGCCATCAAGAATGAAAATAAAATTCGATTGAATAGAGGGTGACATAATGATAATAGACCATGACGATCCTAATTATCGAGCAAGATGGGAAAGCTCCAGAGATAATCGTTTTAATGGTGCTTATTATTACTCAAAAGAAATAGTCAAGAATATCATTCCATTAGTCGAGACCGATAGACATTGGGTATTGATAAATACATATGGAGACGCTTTTGATCATTCAATTGTTTTTATACATAATAATAAACATCCTGAAAACTACAACTGGCTTGAAAGGTTTAAGGACTTGATCCTTGTCTGTGGAGTGCCAGAGACTTGCGACAAGGTCAAGCATCTCGGCAAAGCGGTATATTTGCCTCTCTCGGTCGATGTGAAGGAAGTCGAGCAGTACAGATCCGAGAAGACCAAAGACTGTGCTTTTGCTGGGAGGGTGATCAAAAAGAATGGCACAAGGCTACCTGACTTCTGCGATATTCTTGGCGGTCTGCCAAGAGAGCAGCTGTTGCCAGAGATAGCAAAATATAAGCGGATCTGTGCGGTGGGAAGAACTGCAATAGAGGCGAAGGTCTTAGGCTGCGAAATCGTGCCTTATGATCCGAGATTCCCTGATCCAAGTATCTGGCAAGTCTTAGATAATAGAGAAGCAGCAAAGATGCTTCAGAACTTAATTAATAAAATTGATAAGGAGGAATGATGAAAAAAGATTTAGCAATTCTTAATATCAAAATTGATGCTCTCACTGATCTTATGGTTACAAGTTTAGCGGTTCAAGGAGCATTATCTGGTGATAAAGAATACCTAAAAGGAATTCAAGAAGAAACCGAGAAAATTATCGCTGCTACGGCAGAAAAAATGAAATGGGTAGAGGAGGAAAAGGCTTGAGAATCATTGGTATAATTGTTGTAGTAATTTTAGTCGTAACCTTAGTAAGAATGTGTACATAAAAAAAGAGGTCTCCGTGTGAGCCTCTTTTTGCTTTTCTATCTTGCATGGTAATGCTGCCAAGTTACGAAAAGCTTGTTTTATTATATCACAAAAAACCGCCAGCCGAGCATAAATGGACTCTTTTGGCGGTCGAGGCTGTTGGTTTATACCTAGCCTCTCAGCTGTGCCTTAATTATACCATAAAAAATACCTGCTGGTAGACGCTTATCCCAAAGCAGGTATTATACTTTTATTATATCACAGACTAACCAAAAGAAATGGGGTAACCTTAAGTCACCCCAAAACTAGATACTGGCTAACCTGTTTGCTTTATTCGGTAGTTTCTCAGGCTGTGGAATATGCTCTTGACATCCCTAATTTGCATCAACTGATCGCTATGATAGTCGACATAGATATAATCTCTAAAGACTTGTGACCGAACACCTAATTCCGACAGCTCTGCGAGAACTTCCTTCATAGTAGCCCCATCCTCGATAATTGCTTCACAGATTATTCTAGCCATAGTATCACCCCCTTCTTTAATGTGCGAGGCTAGCTTTATTATAGCACAAAAAAAGGAAGCATTTGCCTCCTTTTTCTTTATTCTTCTTCGATTAAGTTTTCCACAATCTCTTGTAATACGCTAATATCTATTATTGAAGCCAAGCCTCTCATGCTAGTGTCAAGACCTCTGTTATACATCATTTCGATCAGGTCGCTTCCTACAACTATCTCCATTTGATCATAGATACCGTATGCATCCATTTTTTCATTCATCCAGCCTCTAGTGATCAACTCCCATAAAGCGATTCCATAAGTGAAGCTTCTGCCGTATAAGTCGTAATCTTTAACTGCTTTCTCGATGATCTGTGTAAATTCTTGTTTGTTTTGCATTTTTTGTTACTCTCTTTCGTTTTTGTTTCTTTAAGGTCTGTATCAACCTTACAAATATATAATAACATCTTTTGCGTCATATTGCAACTAAAAATAAGCAAAAAGTTTCAAATCGACACCAAAAAGATCAAACAGAAAACCTCTTGAAAACAAGAGGCTTCTGAACGCAGTTACTTTACTTGACTGGAGGTTCTACCTTCATTATGACCAAAAAACTGATCTTATACACATGAATATTTGCGTCAATCTGTCGCAAAATATCAACATGAAGCAAATCATATTTCTAAGCGTAGCACTGTTGTTTCTTGTCATCGGAACTCCTCACGCTAATGCACAGCACTGCGAAACGCAGCGAGGTGACAGCATGTGGAGAATTGCAAAGCGTTATAAAATTCCCTTCAAAGTAATTCTGGATCTAAATAGACACTATGAAAATCCAGACCTCATCCATCCGAATGATAACATCCAGCTCCCAGATGGCGAGCATGGTCAAAGCACTGATCAAGTCAACTCAGACAAAGGCAAGGAGATAGCTGAGCAAGCTAATTCCACAGTCCAAGCAGATGAAGTGCTAGAGCTGGTTAATATAGAGCGTTCTAAGGTCGGTCTGAAGGCTTTAACGCTATCTAATGATCTGACTAATGTCGCAACCGTCAAAGCTCAAGACATGGCTGACAATGGCTATTTTGATCATACTTCTCCGAATTATGGATCGCCATTTGAAATGATGAAACATTTCGGCATCCAGTACAGATCAGCTGGCGAGAATATTGCAGCAGGTCAGAAGACCGCTCAAGAGGTCATGAACTCATGGATGAACTCCAGCGGTCATCGAGCAAACATTCTTAATTCTGATTACGAGCAGATCGGCATAGGATATGTTACTGGCGGCAAATACGGAACATACTGGGTTCAGATGTTTAAGAAGTAAGCAGGGCAGAATTGCTCTGCTCTTTGTTTTTTAGATCCTTCCTTGTCACTTGTAGGGATAGCTCATAGTGTGGCTGACCTTGCGGAGTGCAATCCCCAATATGACCAAAAGGAAAGACGATCAGGTGTAGCTCAATCCGATCGTCATAGACGAGTATCTTTTCAATTACTTTATCAAATAGGTTTTTAATTAATTCATCATTTTCAGAGCCGTGGAGCGATAAAAGCTCTTGAAGGTATAAATATACTCCTTCTGGTGTTATCGCACTTTGTAGAGCCTGAGAAAGCGAAATAAGAGCATTTTCTACTTCAAGTAGCTCCTGCTTGTATGATGCACTATCAGCATCGCCTTGCTGCTCAGTGATCTCTTCCTCATATACTTTTCTTCGTATCTTTTGAAGGATATTCTCGATTTTTTCTTTACGCTTAGATAGTTTCTCACGCTCGGCTTGCATATCTTCGGCAGAGCAGCCAGTGGCAGTCGCAATCTGTGTAGAAATGTCTCGCATCGCTTCTTCATTCAAAATATGCTTTTTAATCTGGTCAAGGCAATAAGCATCAATCTGATCTTTGCGGATGTTCTTTGCATCGCAAGTGCCTTTGATCTTCTTATTCGCACAGTGATAATATACATACTTATACTTGCTATCTTTTCTATAGCCTTTGTATGTACCGAACATGTGACCGCCACACTTGGCACATGTAATCTTACCAGTTAGACTGTAAAGACGCTTCGTTCTTCGAGGCTTGACTTTGCCATTCTCTGTATGGCGAGCTTGTACTCGATGCCATAAGTCCATATCAATGAGAGCAGGAACAGCATCCTTGATATAAAGCGGATCATAGCCTTTAATAGCATATTCACGAGTGCCAATGTAAAATGGTCGCTTCAAAATTCTAGCGATGGTCTGCTGTCCGAGAATATCTCCTCTACGACCTTTAATGCCTTTATGTCTCATCGAAGTCTGAATGAAATTCAGAGAAAAGCCATCTGCATAAAGCTCAAACATCTCTCTTACAACAGCCGCCTCCGACTCATTCGGACGGTATTTTTTGCGTTCTTTACCTCTTGAAAATTCGCCAGTGCCATAAACCTCATAACCAAACGGCACGAATCCTCCTAAATAATAGCCTTGCTGAGCTGCTACATACATTCCAGATCGCACATGGGCTGCGATGATATTAGACTGAAGCTCGTGCATAGCAAACAGATTCGTACCAGAAAACTTGCCATGAGGGTTAGTCATGTCTATCGGTTCGATAACAGATTGAATAACTATGCCGTACTTGTCGTGTAGATCGTCATTGCAGACTAGTGCTTCTTTCGTATTTCGGAAGGAGCGAGAGAAGGAAAAGACTATAATCTTGTCGAATTTGTCTTGAGATGCGTCAAACATCATCTTCTCAAACGCATCACGACCAGCTACTTTCTTACCAGTCTTCGCTTCATCGATATAAGTCTCAACTAGCTCATAATCATTCATCTCAATAAACTTTGTGCATTCATTTACTTGGTACTCAATAGAGAAAGACTCTCTTTGCTTGTGGGATGAATAGCGGATATAAATTACTGCTCTTTTTTTCTTCTTCATGGTGATATAACATTCCTTTGCTTCAAAAGTAACATTTTCGCCTCCGATAACAGAGGCGGTTTGCTTCGTGATTGCTTCAAAGATAATCACTTTTGCATTTTAAGATATAACATTGCGATCTCTTTGTAGAGATCGTCTTTGGTCTCTTGTGAGACATCAGGACTCAAAAAGACATCTCTGGCACGAGCCAGCAGATCTCCTATGCTGTCCATCGAAGACAGATCAAAATAATCCAGTCCTACTCCATAGAAGTCAGCAAGCCTTTTGAGGTCAGTCAGGGAAGGAAGCCTTCTATCTATTTCATAATTACTGATTGTCGATCTCTTCATACCGACCTGATCCGCTACAAACTGCTGCGAAAAGCGTCGATTTTTCCTTAAGGATTGCAACTTTGAGCCTATAGTACCGCTCATGTCATCACATCCATTCTTTAAGAATCGCATGGGATACCTCATGCGGTCGATTACATATTAGCACAGCTTTGCGACATTATGCAACATCCCAAAAAGAATTCGCAAAATTAAAATTACAAAATGCTTGCATCTAATTCCAAAATCTGTATAAAATAATCTTGTCACAGATTGACGCAACTTAGAAAGGAATTGCTTCGTATGTCATCAAGTCGATACCTTGAGCAGATCAGGAATCTGCCAGACAGCAGAAAGAAAGCATATAAGCTGCTCACTATCAGAGGATCAGCAAAGGTTATGCAAGCAGCGGCTAGAGAATATGCAAGGCTGATCCATAAAGGATTCAGGCTATAAGGGAGGGAAGAAAATGCACGAAAACAAGTCTTTGAAGATTCTTCGTGTCAGATACAGTCTGACTCAAGCTGAAATGGCTCAGAAGCTCGGCATGTCTCGGCAAGCTTACGCAAAGATCGAGAACGGTCTAGCAGCAGGCAGCATCAGCTTTTGGATCAAGGTGCAATTTGTATTTAATATTACAAGCGAGGAGATGTGGAGCTTAATCAATGACGAAACAAAAGAAGGAGCGAAAGTATGAGCTGCATCTGAATGAAAAAAAGACAGCAGACCTGTCGAATGTATGGCGAGAAGTCATAAACCGAATCAGAAGAGGTGAAAATCATGAGAGACGATGCTAATAATCACTATATGGCTGTGCTTGGAGCATTAGGAGCATTAATTGAAAACAATAAAAGCGATCTGGCTCTTGCTAAGTACCAAATGCAAAAGCTTGAAGAAAAGCTAAAGGCAGCTGAGCAGGAAATCGCAGATTTGAAGGCTCAAAAGCCGACAGTGATCAAGCCAAAGCTTGTGGAAAACTCAGACTATCCATTTGAATAAAAAGTCTTGTTTTTTTACAAAAAATGGTAAAATAGAAGTATGAAGGGTATCAGTGAAAAGAGATTCAAACGCAGGATTTTAGGGTCACTGATACCTACTCAAATCCTAAAGTCTTGCGTCTGGGTCTCTTTTCATATACTCCAAAAAGTTAATAAAGGAGGAATATGAAACTATCAACAATTAACTTGCTTGTGGAAGGAGTTTTAGAAGCAGCCCAGAAGCGTTATGAAGACATTTTGAAATCCAATGGAGTTATTGTAGAAGATGTCAGAAAAGCGAAGGCAAAGAAACTAGCCGAGGAAGAAGTCAATCCCCTATGTATTGCTTTGAAAGCGGCGAGTATCTGTGAGTTTTCTGGTATAGATGCCGCCCTAGATTATTACGAAGGAACGCACACTGATGATGAATTTCAAGAGTTCAGGACAAGCGTGGTGTGGGGAGGTGAGGAATGAAACTAAAGAGTAAACAGACTGGGGAAATAATGGAATTTGACGCTGTTCTGGTAGTAAAAGATGTTAAAGGGAATGAAGTTGCACATCTTGAATACGACTCAATTCAAAAGCTCACAGACCAGTGGGAAGATTACGAAGAACCGAAAAAGTATTGGTATGTCTACGGCGAAGGTGTTCTTAGTGCAGAGGACAATAATGATTTTGGAGCCAATACGCTCAAAGCCATTGGCAACTACTTTGAAACCAAAGAAGAAGCCGAGAAAGCTGTGGAAAAGCTCAAGGCCTGGAAGCGGCTGAAAGACAAAGGGTTTAGGTTTGTGAAATATGATACAGAACATTGTGGTATTAGCACAATTTACTTTGTTTATGATAACGAAATCGACAAGAAAGACCTAGATTTGCTTTTTGGAGGTGAAGAATGATTAAAGGTAGATGCACAAAGTGTGGTAGATATGCCATTATCCCAAAAGGACGAGAAGTGTGCTGGGAGTGCTATATCGTAGAGTGCCAAGAGTTTAGACCAGAATGTAAAGGAGGTGAAGAATGAGTACACATAGAGAACTTTGGAAAAATGTAGATGTCGCATACGATGTAGAGAGTGGGACTCTAGACATCAGAGATAGCAACGATAACGATAAACAATTAGGGCTATTTGTTGTGATAGAGAGGGACTAAATAGGAGAGAAACTAATGAGAACTAACAAATGGCTGATAAGTTTTAAATGCCCTATTAAAGGGACTGTGTTGTTTGGCAACTGGGTACTTGATAGTATGAAGAAAAAACATATGCTCTCAGAGACCGATGTCAATATAGCGCAACAAGAGATAAGAGACTTTTGTAAACATACATACAACATTCGAATTTCGAATCGTGTACCAGTTACCATTGTCTCCATATCTCCACTAGAAAGGTTTAAGAAACATGAAGATGGAAAAGAAAGTAAAAACATGGAGAAAAACGATGACTAGAGAAATAAAATTTAGAGCGTGGGATAATAAAGGAAAGTTTTGGTATCCGGCTGAAACAATGAAAGATTTTTTTAATTACCTTTCAGAAAAATTTACTATTTTAGCTGACTGGTTCAATAAAGATGCTATCAGTTTAGAGCAATACACAGGACTCAAAGACAAGAATGGTAAAGAGATTTATGAGGGGGATATAGTCAATCTTGCGTACTATGTGAAGCCTCATGGCAAAAAACGCTGGAACAAAACCTATCCACACAAAGGCAGCAAAGACATACATGTAGTTGACTTTGAGGATGGATATTTTAAGTTTAACCAAGAAGATAAAGATGGGTATGGCTCGGAATTGGCTTTCTCTGACTATGGAGAGTGGGAGGGCAGAGATTGTAAGTATAAATATGAAGCAGAGGTTATCGGCAACATCCACGAGAACCCAGATTTATTGGAAGGAGGTGAAGAATGAAAAAAGTACGGTCTAAATTACGCCCAACAGATATAGGAGTAATAAAAACATTTAGTTTATCGCCAGATGATGAGGTTGGCGAAATAGCTGTTGAATGTTCTGGTTGTACATATTATTACAACAATTTAAGAGAACTTTGTGAAAAGTGGGAAGATGTACCAGAAGAACAGAAAGGCTCAGCTTTAGATTTAATGATACTTACACTCACTAATTTTATAGAGAACGAACCTGATGGAGATATGGTTGATTTAGAAGATTGTAAACAAATGTTAGATAAGCTCACGGCTTGGAAACGGCTGAAAGACAGGCATTTCAAATTTGACGATTACGACATTCTTAATCAAACAGCAACTTGGTTAGTCAGCAGAGCATATGACCAGTATGAAAATGATATTAAATTACTTTTCGGAGGTGAAGAATGAGAAAACATCCAGAGCAAATAAGAGTAAAATCTTTACTAGAGCCTATGCCTAAACCGATATTCACTAAAGAGCAAAAGGTGGTGTCAAAAGCACTTTATATACTGGGGAGAATAGATAAGTCTAGGCTTAAGTCAGTAGATAGATCCGCTTTGTCGCATGCTAGTGGACTGCTAGAGGCTTTGCTAATACAAGACGATGAGGAGGTGAAGAATGAGCTGTCCTGACTGTGGAAGAAAAGTGCCAATACTGTTTAATGCATTAGAAAACCGTAGATGTCTGAGATGTCTCAAGCGTGCAAGATTAAAAATGATTGATGAACAAAAAAGGAAGAGAGGTGAAGATGAGTAACAAGAAATTCTTTATTATCTGTCTAGTGATATTTCAGGGTATAGTCATGTTGTTTGCTTGTGGTGAATGTATCAGACTAAGTGAGATCCTGAAGAACAGAGATAGACAATATGCAGAGCAACAATCTAACTTGCAGTCCTGCTTGACTTTGCTTTATGGCAATGACAGCAAGTAAAAATAGACAGCTTAACATCAGCATGAGATAACACAAGGAGGTAAAATGTCAGTCATAAGAGTCAACAAGACCAAAGATTACACAGTGATGAGCAATTATCACTTTAGAGACAAGCGGCTGTCGCTAAAAGCTAAAGGTCTGCTTAGTGAAATGCTCTCGCTGCCTAACAACTGGGATTATACGGTCATGGGTCTAGTCTCACTAAACAAAGAAAGTAAATCAGCAATACAAAGCACTCTTAAAGAGCTTGAGGAGTGTGGTTATCTGATCAGGACTCGGACTCAAGATAAGAAAGGTCAATTCGACTACATATACGATATTTATGAAAATCCAGTCACGGAAAAACCGCAGACGGAAAATCAGGTCACGGATAATCCATGCACGGAAAATGTGCCACAATATAATACTAATAAATTAAATACTAATAATAAAGTAAGTATAAATAAAATAAATAAAAAAGCGATTGAGAATGAGTTTGAAAGGCTTTGGAAGGAATATCCCAGAAAGCAAGGCAAAGAAGCAGCTCTAAAAGCCTATATCAAGGCTAGAAGCAAAGAAGACTATGGCAAGCTCAATGAGTTTGTAGTGTTAAGTGGTATTAAACGGTATAAGGAATACATAGCAGCTAATAAAGTTGATCAGAAGTATATCAAGCAAGGATCAACATGGTTTAATCAACACTGCTGGGAAGATGACTATAACATCGGACAAGCTGCTAAGGTAAACAGCCAGGAAGACGATGATCTGGACTTCTTGAAAGGAGACTGGGAATGAACTTAGATAAAGCAATCGAAGATTTAAGCAAGAATGTGCCAGATCCAATACATGACACTTATGTAGATGAAGATGGTCTACTTCACTGCTCTAATTGTAAAGGTAAGCTTCAAACTATTATAAAGCTTGACATTAAAGGACATCCAGTAAAGAGCAGAAAAGTCTTTTGTGTCTGTCAATGTCAAAGGGAAGCAATCGAGGCTAAAGAAGAACTTGCAAGGAAGCGAGAAAAGAAAGCAAGACTCGATGAGTTAAGAAGGACTGGCTTTCATGACGATTTACTCCAGCAATGGACTTTCGAAAATGACGATAACAGTCATCCGAAGGTTTCAACCATTGCAAAAAAGTATGTGGAAAACTTTGAAGAGCTGAAAAAGGATGGCAAAGGTCTGATCTTTTATGGTGGAGTCGGAACTGGCAAGACATTCATTGCCTCAGCCATTGCAAATGCTCTTTATGATAAAGATATTCCAACGATGGTAACAAACTTCAACAATATCTCAAATAAGCTGCAAGAAAGCTTTGAAGGTAAGCAAGCTTACATGAATTCACTTAACATCTTTGATCTACTTGTTATAGATGACTTTGGATCAGAGCGGAAGACTGAATATATGCAAGAGATTATCTTCAATGTGATTGACTCTCGCTACCGATCAGGAAAACCTATACTGATCACTACAAACCTCGACCTGGAAGCCATCAAGAATCCAGCAACTATCGAAGAGAAGCGAGTCATGGATCGAATCCTCGAAAAATGCTTCCCAGTAGAGGTTAAAGGCGGATCACATCGAAGGAAGAATGTGAGAGAGCAATATGGGGATATGAAAAACCTGCTCGGCTTAAACTAAGACCAAAAAGGACTGATTACTATCTCTCAACTAGAAATCTGGGCAGTAATTGCTCAAAGTGCAATCAATTTCATTGTAGTCTATGTTATTACTGGCAGCAGCCAAAAAGCAACTGTGACAGACATGAAAACCGATCTCAGAAATACAAAGGATGATATTATGACCGAATTGAAAGACAGCCGAGAAGTCTTGATCGCAGAAATCGAAACAGCCACAAATTCTGCCATTGACATCATTGCTGAGACTGTCAAGAATCACGAAGGGCAGCCAAATGGATGAAAATGCTTTGGAATATGAGGAAATACTTAAAGAGGCTAAAAAGATCTATATTGCGGAAATTAAACTAGACAAGATCTTGGAGGAAGCCAGAAACTGCCGAGAGCAACCTCCAGAAACTGTCGACCTTACTTAAAGGAGTGATCGTTATGGCTGACGAGAGAAAATCGCACGAAATGGCTGAAGAAGCAAAACGACCAGCGAGCAACCAAGCTCGTAAAACTGAAACAAGCGAAGATCGCCAAAATCGCCAATAAAGAAGAAGCGGATGCTATCATGCATTCGCTTTTTTAAAATAAAGAAAAGGAGAGCCAATATTGTAGTGTGAGGATCGGCTCTCCATATAAGTGTAGGTAAATCAGCTTTATGCCTAAAGCCACTTATATTATAGCACAAAAATCAATATGTTATAATATACCCAAGGAGGTATTAAATGGATACAACTGAACTAATCAACTATCTATTAACTCCAGCGGCTCAAGTGTTGGTAATAATTGCACTTGCAGAGCTGGTTAAAAAATTGGAGCTGTTTGACTCCAAATACATACCACTTTTCGACCTGGTTGCAGGCATCGTGAGTGGGATTATTGTTTTTGGGATCATGCAAGGTCATGGCTTGCTCACTGGTGCTTTACTCGGTGTTGCTCTTGGGCTGATGGCTTGCGGTCTTTTCAGCGGTGTAAAACATGTAACTAATTAGGA
>AUXO016936093.1_pt1 | contig 32633 bp, 24 predicted proteins | sample 768731 | NCBI WGS metagenome assembly AUXO01 (sample SAMN02715735, study PRJNA202380) | gut metagenome | biome: sheep rumen | host: Ovis aries | place: New Zealand: Palmerston North
GATTACACGTGCCGGTGTCTACCTCAAACCTGCATTAGTACAGTGTGCTCATGCAGCCGTAAAATCTGACAAATCACCTTACTACAAAAAGAAATATGAGTCTCTTGTTAAACGCCGTGGTAAGAAAAGAGCCATTATTGCGATTGCTCGGATGATTCTTACTGCTATCTACCAGATGCTGTCTACTGGGGAAATATGGAATCCATCCGATCTTTATAAAATTGATATGCCCGCAAATCTACTTGAAAGGCAGAAAGCAAAAGCTATCAAACAAGCTAAGAAACTATTGCAGAGAGAAGGGATAATTCCACCTGATGTCCCTGTAGCTTCTTAATCTGATCATCTCAATTTAAACCTCAAAAAAGTTGCCTGCTTCAGACAGCTTATTTAAGTGCGCCAGTTTATGGCTTCCCTCTACTTTCTTTCACACTAATGTCCTCTATGGATTTTTGTCCGTTGATTCAGTATGCAAAAAGGCACCCTTTTAAGGATGCCTTCTTTGGTAACTCTTTATTTGATTATATAGCATAATTTAAATTATTTCCGATATTTTACATGTACTCGATTTTATAAATAAAACACCTGCTCTGGTTCTTTCACATGCATGACACGATCTCTGTAAAAAACTGCTTCTTTGCTTTTCATCAGTCTGTCATATACTTCATAATGTCCCCACATATGCATCGGAAACACCTTCTGGGTATGGGTATTTTTCATAAAATAATCCAATCCCCAATCGTACTGCTCTTCCTGTCTTGGATCCAGTGGAACAAATGCAACATCTATCGGAATCGCTTTCAGTTTTTGGATTTCTTTTTGATAAGCTTTCCGCATCTGTTCATTATAGGTATCGCTTTCTTCTTCCCAATGCCACCAGTTCAGATCCCCTGCATGATAAATGACCTGATTCCCGGCATATACAAGAAACGCAACCCCGGCATCTGTAGACCTGAGCGTACAGATCCTCAGTGATCCAATCTCGTACTCTCTGTCTGCAGTCACATAGCATATATTCTCCATATCCCTGATTCCTGTAATATCTGCAGACAGAATATACTGGATATCCGAATATTCTTTTTTCCACTCAAATACCTTTTTATTAAAATGATCATAGTGGGAATGACTTGCAAATACATAAATATTTTTTGATGGTTCAAACTTCGGAAGTTTTCCTCTGTACCAGTCAAAAATCAATACATATTCCTTATATTCCACAACAAACCCACTGTGATCCAGGTACGTGATCTTCATTCTTTATGCCTCTCCTTTAATAACCTTTACGGCATGCACAAGCTCCGGAAGTAAAAATCTTAAACTTTCTTTCACTGCCTGTGCTTTTCCCGGAAGGTTTACGATCAGTGTATCTCCACTGATTCCGGCCGCACTTCTGTTCAACATACTGCGTCTTGTCAGTTTCATAGTATGCGCTCTCATTGCTTCAGGAATCCCCGGTACCAGTCTGTCTACAATATCCATTGTTGCTTCTGGTGTACAGTCACCCGGATTACATCCCGCACCGCCTGTTGTAAGGATCAGATCTGCTGTTTTTCCATCTGTCATGCGCTTCATAACAGTTGACAATACTTCTCTGTCCAGTGGAAGTGCCCGCATAAAGACAACTTCAAGTCCAGCTTCTTCTGCCACAAGCTTCACTGCTTCCCCGCTTTCATTCGCTTTCGTTCCTTTGTATATATCTGTATTTGCCGTAATAATTGCTACTCTCATATCGTACCTCCAACGTTCATTTGTGATAGTCATATACTTTTATATTTTAACCCTTTTATGAAAATAATGCAATCTTACACATACAGAATCAATAAAATATCATACTATAAAGCTTTGCGGTACAACATCTCCACATCCTTTAATGTTGTCTGTCTTGGATTAGCCGCAATATTTCCACTCTTCATCGCATCTGCAGCCATCTGTGGAATCTTATCTTCGGTTACACCGACCTCGGAAAGTGTTTTTGGAATTCCCAGAGATGCATTCAGTTTCTTGATTTCTTCTACCAGCATTTCCGGTTTAAAATCTTTCACCGGTTCTTTTTCTTCGCTGATATAATTGTAAATCTTTTCGTAACGTCCATGATCTGCCAACGCATTATATTCTACAATTACCGGAAGAAGGATTGAATTGGCCACTCCATGCTGTACACCAAAGAATGCGCTGACCGGATGTGACATGGCATGTACATCTCCAAGTCTTGCCCAAGCAAATGCAATTCCCGCAAACATACTTCCTGACATCATTGCACATGCAGCTTCCTCGTCCTTTCTGTTTGCCACAAATCTACGGATATTACCGCCGATCAGTTCCATTGCTTTTTCTGCCATTGCATCAGAAAACGGTGAAGCGCCAAGTGATGTATATGCTTCCCATGCATGGATCAGTGCATCAATTCCACATGAAGCCGCAACCATCGGTGGTACAGACATGATCATCTCCGGATCTAACAGTGCGTATTTTGGAAGTAATTCATAGCTGAAAACCGTTAATTTATAATTTCTGGAGGTATCTGTAATAACGGAGAACGCCGTAACTTCACTTCCGGTACCTGCTGTAGTAGGGATTGCTATGATCGGTTCGATCGGTCCCGGAACAAGATGTGCACCTTCATACTCTGTAATGGATCCGCCGTATCTTGCCAGAACACCTACTGCCTTGGCAACATCCATCGGGCTTCCTCCTCCAAGTGCAACTATACTTGTCGCTCCTGATTCCTTATATACCTTTGTCGCCGCATTTACCATATCTACTGTAGGGTTTGGAAGAATATCAAGGAAACTTACTGTTTCTATACCTTCTGCCTCCACAATATCCAGCACTTTCTGTACGACTCCTAATTTCTCCAGTCCTCTGTCTGATACTACCATCATCTTTTTAGATCCGCTTTTTTCAAGAAGCTCCGGCAGTCTTTTTAAAGAGCCTACACCAAATACAATATCCTGCGGTACTTTGAACGTGTAATCTTTCATTTTTATCATCCTCCAGATTCTTATTGTCTATTATGGTAAAAAAAAGAGACCACACCCTGACGAGTATGGCCCCTTTACCAATTCCTGATTCATATTATAGACACATTCTATTCTATATTTCAAGTGTTTTTTGAATTTTAAGTCATAATTCTAAATAATGATACACACCATGCCTCCATTACTGTCATTCACAACCTTTTGCATAGTATCCTGAAGTTTTTCCTGGCTTTCGTCGTTAATAACTGCCATTTTATTCTTCATCCCGTCCATGACAAGTTCTTCTACTGTCTTTCCGAATATACTGGTTTTCCAGATACCTCCTTCCGTTTTTTCCTCATTTTTAATATACTGGATCAAATCTTTCGCCTGCTGCTCATTTCCAACAATCGGGGCTATCTCCGTCTCTATATTAGCACGGATCAAATGAATGGACGGCGCCTGCGAATGAATTTTCACCCCATATTTATTTCCCTGTCTGATAATCTCTGGTTCATCCAGTACGATCTCTTCTTTTGTCGGACTGACTACTCCATACCCTTTCATCCGGACTGCAGTAAATGCATCTTCTACATTTTCATATTCATTCTTTAAGATTGAAAGTTTCTGCATCGTCTTTATCAGATCATACTGGCCTGTGATCGTAGTTCCTGTCATCTCACTTAACATTTCATAATAATATTTTTCATACATGTGGATCTGAATGATAACACAGCCTGTATCCATCTGTATCTGTTCTACATACCAGTCTTTTATGTATGGACTTTCCGGTCTTCCGGTTAAAGCTGCCGCATCTCTGATCTCTTCCAGGTGTTCGAGGATTTTTTGTATATGTTCCAGAAGGTCCTGTTTGATCTTGTGTGTGACCGGAAGCATTTCCACCCATTTCGGTATATAAAACTGTACCTCAGATATCGGGAATTCATACAAAACGGCCTCCAGAATCCGATAAATATCTTCTTCCTTTATTTGTTCACAATTTACGGTCATTGCTTTAACTCCATATGTATCTTCCAGTTTTTTTGCCTTCTCCTTAGCCTCCTGGCCATGTGGTTTTTTTGAATTCACCAGTACTACAAATGGTTTTCGGATAGACTGAAGTTCTCTTATAGTCCGTGCCTCCGCATCTTCATAATTTTCCGGCAGAATATCTGTAATCGTTCCATCGGTTGTTACCACGATTCCTATCGTTGCATGTTCATGAATCACTTTTTGTGTACCGATCACCGCTGCCTTGGTAAATGGTATTTCTTCCTGATACCACGGAGTCTTTACCATACGTTCATGCCCGGCCTCCTCGTGTCCCGAAGCACCCTTTACCATATATCCGACACAGTCAATCAGACGGATCCTTACTTCAACATCCTGGTTCAGACGTATCACTGCAGCATCTTTCGGTACAAATTTGGGCTCTGTTGTCATAATCGTCTTGCCTGCCGCAGACTGAGGAAGTTCGTCTCTTGTCCGCTCTTTCTTATGTTCATCTTCCATTCTTGGCAACACCATTACATCCATAAAGCGTTTGATAAATGTCGATTTTCCTGTTCTTACCGGTCCGACAACGCCGATATAGATTTCTCCGTTTGTTCTCGCTTTTATATCTTTATATAACTGTTCTGTGTCCACTTTCCCTGCTCCTTCCCGTTGTGCTGTTAAAGTATATGCAGTTCTTTATTCCTTATAGAACTTGTCCCGTAAATCAATAGTCAATTTCTATCATTTCCGTATCTGTTTAGCATTTGATTATGCATCTGCAATTTGTTAAAATATAGGCAAACATAAAGATAATTTTTATTACAAAAGGAGATTCTTATTATGGAAAGACATCAGATTACCGGACACACCGAATTAATCGGTCTTCTGGCTTATCCTATCCGTCACTCACAGTCACCGGCAACACATAATGCAGCTTACGAAAAGCTTGGTGTTGACATTGTAAATCTTGCATTTGAAGTAGATGCACCTGAACTTGAAGATGCAATCAAGGGTTTACGCGCACTGAAGATGCGTGGTGCCAATGTTTCTATGCCAAATAAGACAATCGTACATCAGTATCTGGATGAAATCTCTCCGGCTGCCAAACTCTGTGGTGCGGTAAATACCATCGTCAATAAAGACGGCTACCTGGTCGGACACATCACAGACGGTATCGGTTATGTACAGTCTTTAAAGGACAATGACATTGACCCTACCGGAAAGAAAGTAACAATTGTAGGTTCCGGCGGAGCTGCTACTGCTGTTGAGATCCAGGCCGCACTCGATGGTGTCGCTGAGATGTCTATCTTCGCAAGAGATGACAAGTTCAAGCAGAATGCACTCGATACGGTAAAGAAAATTAACGAAAATACCAATTGTAAAGCAACATTCTACCCACTGGAAGATCTGGATAAATTAAAAGAAGAGATGCATTCTTCTTATCTTTTCACAAATGCCACAGGCGTTGGAATGAAGCCACTCGAAGGAATCACTTATATTCCTGATCCTTCTTTCTTCCGTCCTGATCTTATCGTTACAGACGTTGTCTACGCCCCACACGAAACAGCAATGCTGAAAATGGCAAGACACGCCGGATGTAAAACAATGAACGGACAGGGCATGATGCTCTTCCAGGCAATTGCAGCTATCGAACTGATCCTCGGCAAGCGTGTGGACAGTGAATACATGAAAGAAAAACTGGGAATTTCCTACGTTTATGAAGATTAAGGAGAATTTTTCTATGAACACTGTAAAAGTAAGAAATCTGGAACTCGGAAATGGAATTCCGGCAATCTGCATTCCTAATGTAGGAAAGACAAAAGAAGACATCCTTTCCCTTACCCGTACATATCTTGGCATGCATATGGATCTGATGGAATGGCGGATGGACTGGTACGAAGATGTTGAAGATATTGCAAAAGTCACAGAACTCGTCAAAGAACTTCGTGATGTAATGGGCGATACTCCTCTTCTCTGTACCTTCCGTACAGACAAAGAAGGCGGCGTACATCCAATGTCCACAGAAAAATATGCCGAACTTAACAAAGCAGTTGCAGCAACCGGCAATGCTGATATTATTGACGTAGAGATCTTTACAGGAGATGACATTGTACGGGAGATGATTGATGCAATCCACGCTTCCGGTGCAAAGGTCATTGCCTCTAACCATGATTTTGACAAAACACCTGCCAAATCTGATCTCATTTACCGTCTCCGCAAAATGCAGGATATGGGGGCCGATATTCCTAAAATGGCTGTTATGCCACAGACTAAAAAAGATGTTCTGACTCTTCTTTCTGCTACTGAAGAGATGGCATCAGACTATGCAGACAGACCGATCATCACCATGTCTATGGCAGGACTTGGAAGTATCAGCCGTATTGCCTGCGAGGCATTTGGTTCCTGTCTGACATTTGGTTCCGGAGCACAGGCTTCTGCACCTGGACAGATCGGAGCAGAAAAATTACATCAGGCACTTCAGATTGTGCACGATGCATTGTAAAAAACAAAAAAGAGAGAGGGCCCATGGATATTCCCACAGGCCCTCATTTTATGTTGATTACATTTATTTTAATATATTATCCTGCCACACAACATAACACAGGCACATATTTTTATCCCTGTTTTTTCTGTGTAAGAAGCCTCTGCGCTTCTTCATCTCTTTTGGCATCTAGCTGATCCAGTTCCTCTGTTGTAAGCACTCCCAGTTTTTTCTTCTGGAAATCCATATTAGAAAGTAACAGGTTCATTGCAAAGCCGACGAGCAATGCCCATCCGGATCCTTTGAACGCCAATACCGCTGCCATAACACCTGCAATACTCTTATCTGTGTTAGACTGACAGTATTCCATACCAATTCTTGCACAGACATAAGCCTGGAACAATAATGTAATTGCTGATCCGACTCCCATGATTGGTTTCATGAAAGATACGATCGGTACCAGAATAACACTGATAAATGTTGCCATACGGAAAGAACTCATTCCACCAATCAATGATTTCATTGCTTTCTTTCCTTCTTTGTAACGCATCGCTACTGATACGGTCATTCCAACCCATAACGGTCCTGCCAGCGGTGGGAATGGTGCAAAAATTGCAAGGATCAGGTTTCTTAAGCCACTGATCAGATTAGATCTGCTTGAGTTAAAGTCGATATATTCATCGCTTCTGCTCTCCTGCGCTTCCTCTACCAGCGTCTTCGATGTAACAAAATCTCCAAACGCCAGTACATAACAGATCAAAGCCAGAGGTATGGCACTGATAAATTTCGAAAGCGGCGGAAAACCTACCGCAAAGATACTGACTGTATGGAATATATTACTGAAATCAGGAATCCTGATGACTGTTCCAAGTTCTAATACAGGTTTTGATAATTCTCCAAGCGCAACTCCTGCCACCATAGCGATCAGATATGGGAACAAGTTGCCGTATTTTGCCATAATATCTAATATCTTATATTTACTTCTGTTCTTTTCACAGAACGGTGAAAAGCTTAAAAATGCAAGTAATAATGTACCGGCAAGCGTTGCTACCGGTGCCGTCATAAGCTGGCTTCCATCTGATAATTGTCCCTGCAATACCGTAATCGGTGCTGCGATCAGGATACCACCTTTAATTGAATTTGGCACACCATTTACAAATTTGTCTGCCAGTTTCGTAATTCCCATAAATATAAATACAAATGCGACCAGAAGCTGCAATGCGATCATCGCCTGGATTCTGTCTGGTCCTTTTTCAAACCCATTTAAATACGCCAGGGTAAATGGAAGTGTCGGAGTAATCCATCCCGGGACTACCGGATCTCCTAACCATCCATGAAGCATATACATAAATACTTCAATGATGACACAGCTCCATGCAAGTTCATATGGAAGTCCAAGATTATCAGTCAGGTACGGAATGGAACTTAAAGCTGTAGCGCCAAGGATCAGACCCTGAAAAAATTCCACATATTCTACTCTGTAATGGATTCCAGGAATTCTCCACTGAAATGGTCCAAGAGGAATGTAAGGAAGTTCATTAGCTCTTTTTGCTTTTTTCGGACTCATCTTTGAGCGTCCTCCTTCGTTTTAATAATTTTTACATACATTTTTTTCGTATGCTTCAGGTATCAAAAATTTACTATAACATAATATCAGTTATTCCATAAAAAATATCTATGGAATAGCCTGCATTTCCATCTATTTCTTCGACATTTTCTATGAATGTCTTTTTTTTAACAATACCATGTTAAAAGAAAGGGACTGTCTATCCGTCATTATTCGGAACAACAGTCCCTTTTTATACCAAATATACAAGAAAAGTTGCCGGTGGCAGGTTTTCTGTATTCTTGATTATATTTTACAATGCACTCTTTCCGAAGATTTTCTTGTGCTGTGCTACTAAGTAGAGGGAACTTAAAATAGCAAGGATTGCAAATACTAATAACATGATCATGAGGCTGTATACTGCATTTGCCTCACCAGATGCTTTTGTAAGCTGTGCTGCTACTACCGGAATCAGGTAGCTTGCTGCACCCATAAATGTGTAATAAATACCTGTGTTTCTTCCCTTTGGTCCCGGATTGAATAACTGAACCACTGCAAGACCAGTCTGAAGAGCACCACCTGCTGCAAAGAATCCTAACATTGCAATTGCAATGTAGATAATTGCTACCTGATGAATAAACAGAACACCTGCAAGTGCTACTGCAGTACAGATAGAATCAATCAAGACAACTTTCAGCGGGCTCCATTTTAATTTAGCCATCATGAATGCCCAGAAAAGTACTGCACAGATAGAACCAATCGTATAGATAGAAGTCATACCTGCTGCCTGCATCTCAGAAAGTCCACATACGGATAATCCGAACGCTTTTGTATACTGCTGAGCACCATACATGATTGCCATGCAAAGGAATGCATAAAACATTACCAGAAATACTACAAATTTCCCTGGCTTTGTAAGCATTGCTGCTTTCGCTGCATCGATCTCTGCCTGCACTGCATCTTTTGATTTGCCATCAGTTCCTTCTGATGCCTTCTTCTGATCATCATATACGAATGGTGCGATAATTGCAAGTACCAGACAGATAATTGACATAACTACCGGAATCATAACATTTAATTTCCAGTTTCCGCTGTTTGCGTTATGTACAACCAGAAGTGGATATACCATACCTGACAGTGAAACGAAGAATTTGATTCCTACAAGTGCTGATCCAGGTGCTGCCGGATAAGCTTCCTGTACTGCAGGATATCCTGAAGCATCCCAGAATCCAGAAGTTGCAACTCCAGATGCAAAACCGCATACAGAAGCAACCAGTGCACTCTTAGTAAATAAGAATCCAAGGAAGCAGATAATATATAACGCTGCTCCACCGATCATTAGTTTCTTACGTCCGACACGGTCTGAGATCTCTCCACCGATCCATACGCTTACGAATTTACCAAATCCAGTCCATGCTACTGCGGTACTTACTGCTGCAAGTCCTGCTGCATATGCTGCCGACTGCGGATCTGACATATTGAATCCCCACTGTTTTGCGAAATTCACATTATTCTGGCTTAAAATGATTGCCTGAATACCATGTGTCAGATAGCAAAAATATACACAGATGATAGACCATAAATATTTCTTTGCTTTCATTCCCTCATTCTCCTTTATCAAGTTGTTTTATTTTGCCTGTGCTTTCTGAAATTCCTGATATTCAGCAAGCGGCATTTCTTTTCCTACGAACAGCCCATAGTTTACTGCTCCCTGCTGCTGAAGCATTCCTACTCCACCAATTGCCTTGCATCCTGCTTCTTCTGCTTCCAGGATCATCTTTGTTTTTTCCGGGCTGTATACAGTATCTGCAACAACCAGATCCTTACGGAATAATGATTTATCTACCAGCGTTACATCCTGGTGTGGTTTCATTCCCATAATTGTAGCATTTACAAGAATATCACATGCTTTGATTGCTTCTTCCAGTTTTGCCTTGTCGTCAAGGTCGTCTACTGTAACTACACACTCTGGGCACTTTTCAGCTAATTTGGCCTTTGTTCCTTCTGCTCTTTCGAAAAATTTATCTTTAATATTGAAGATATTTACTTCTTTTGCTCCGTCCAGTGCCAGCTGAACCTGAATTGCTGTAGCAGCTCCGCCTGCTCCAAGAACAACAACCTTTTTGTCTTTTACAGGTACTCCGTTGAGTTCCAGATTCTTAACAAATCCGACACCGTCTGTAATGTGTCCTGTGATCACTCCGTCATCGTTAACAAATACATTGCAAGCTCCGATAATCTCAGCTGCAGGTGACAGCTTATCTACCAGCTGTGCTGCGATGTTCTTGCATGGCATAGTGAAGTTACCACCACGCATATTTAATAAACGAATAGACTCGAATACTTTTGGCATTTCCTCTTCTGTTACATCAAATGCCATATAAGCATAATCTAAGCCATCATGCTGGAAGCTGAAGTTGTACATTGCAGGAGATCCTGAATGTCCAACTGGTGTTCCAAATAATGCCATTAAGCCTGTATGTCCGGAAATTCTTTTTTCCATGATCTTAACCCTCCTGGTTTTCTTTTATTCATAACAGCCCGCATACTACGAGCTGTCACATACACATTTCTTACAATTTCTATATAATGATTAAAGTTTTAATGCCACATCATAAGCTTCTTTTGTAGCATCCAGTGCACGACGTGCTCTTACTGCATCACCTACTACATGAACTTCCGGAACGATGTCCTTTAATTCATCAGCGAAGTCATATACAACCTTCTGACCATCGCGGTGTGTATAACGGGAGCTGAATCCCATAGAAAGAACTACAGTATCGAATCCTCTTGCTTCATAGATAGTCTCATCAGACTTATCAGCTACATTCTTGTAGCTTACTCCATCTGAGAAGATTTCAGATACAGCAGCGCTTGTAATCTGCTCGATTCCGTATTTTTCGAAGGCTTCCATAAGGAAGATACGGTGCTCGTGGATTACGTCTGGTCCGATCGCATCTCTCATCTCAATAACAGATACTTCATGTCCCTGTTCAGCAAGGAAATCTGCTGTCTCGGCACCTACCATACCTCCACCTACAACTAAAACTTTATGTCCTACCGGACGTGTTCCTTCCAGGCAGTCCACACCATATACGATATCAGGATTATGGATACCTTTGATAAATGGAAGAACTAATGTTTCAGATCCTGTTGCGAGGATAACAGCATCCGGTGTATCTTCTTTTAACATCTGAGCTGTTACTTTTGTGTTCATCTTGATATTTACGCCGGCTTTTTCACATTTTACGATATAGCTTCTGATCATACCTGTGATGTCACCTTTTCCCGGCGGGTAAGCAGCCAGTCTCATGTTTCCGCCAAGTTTATCTGTTGCTTCAAATAATGTTACATCATGTCCACGTCTCTTAGCTGTGAATGCTGCACACATACCTGCTACACCGCCACCGATAACGTATACTTTCTTTGCTTTTTCCGCTTTCGGAAGTCCCTCAACTTCACGTCCAAGTACTGGGTTTACCAGACAGCAAAGAGGTTTACCTGCATACATGTTGGCAACGCATCCCTGCAGACATGCGATACAAGGTGTCATATCTTCCAGTCTTTCTTCCTGAGCCTTTTCCGGAGTATGAGGATCAGCCAGTGACTGACGTCCGAATGCTACCAGATCCGCTTTTCCAAGTTTTACCATCTGTTCAGCGAACTGTGGCTCTGTGTAACGTCCGACTGTGATAACCGGAACGGATACACAATTTTTGATATTTGCTACAAGCTCTGCAGAGAATCCGCCATGAATTCCTGTTGGAGCCCACATATATTCATCTTTCAGATGCACTGCACGTGATACGTGAAGTCCATCGACTCCACAGTCTTCAAGATAAGAAGCGATTGCACACATATCGTGATTATCCAAACCGCCAAACATATCTTCTGTACTGTTAATACGTGCAAGAACTGCAATTTTACCTTCTGTTCTCTTCTTTACTTCTTCAACGATCAGACGGGAAAATCTCATTCTGTTTTCGAAGTTTCCACCAAATTCGTCTACACGTTTGTTCGTTCTTGGTGACATAAAAGAATTCACAAGATAACCATGTGCCATGTGGATTTCTACTGCATCGGCTCCGCCCTTCATTGCGCGGACTGCTGCATCTCCGTATCCTTTAATGAGCTCATATACCTGCTCTGTAGGAACTGCTTCCGGAATATCTCTTCCATCAGCTGCTGCAATAGATGTTGCCGCCTGGATTGGTGCTCCTGCATTCTTAGCATTTCCTTCCGGACCTGCATTCTGAAGCTGAATAGAAATCTTAGCACCTTCTGCATGACAGGCATCGGTAATCTTCTTCAGGCTCTCGATGCTGTTATCATCATACAGACAAGGTTTTCTTGGGCCGCCCTTTGCACCTTTATGAACTACTGTTGCTTCAATTGTTATCAGACCGAACTGACCTTTTGCACGTTCAGCATAGTATGCAACAGACTCATCGCTCCATGTTCCATCTGTTTTTGCAAAGTTGTTTCCCATTGGTGGTACTACGAAACGGTTCTTTACTGTCATTGGTCCGATCTGAATCGGAGAAAACATATGTTTGAACTTCATTATTTTTTTACCTCTCTCTTTTGATCAAATGTGTTTTCTAAATTAGTCAACCATTTCTGGCCAAGCTTCTTTTAATACTTTTTCTGTATTTTCATATGTATAAGCAGCTGCTTCTTTAAGTCCTCTTCCAAGGATCTCATCAGAAATTACTTCTACACCGATAACCTTTGGATCAACTCCGGCATCTTTGATCATCTTAACAAATCCGGCTGTGTCTTTTGCTCCTGTTCCAGGTGCAAGACGATCATGCATTGACTCATCTCTTAAGATTGAATCTGCGTATGGTCTCTCATAAGCATCGTTGATCTGGATAGAAATAACTTTCTTAGCGATTTCCGGTGTCAGGATGTCATATGGCTGATTAGCTCTTACCCAGTGCCATGTATCAAGGATAAGCATTGCATTCTCACATCCAGAAGCTTTTACAACTTCCCAGCCTTTCTGAAGGTTTGGAATACCACTGTATGGCATTGGCTCAACACCGATGATATATTTTCCAGCTCTCTGGCAGAGTTCTTTTAATTTCTGAGCTGTATATTCTACTGAGTAGTTTTCCATCAGTCCACAGTTGATATGGCCAACTCCGAAGAGTTCACACATATGGAAGCACATCTGCTCTTTGTATTTCTGCTCGTATGAACGATGTTCTTCACACCACTGAACGATGTACTCAACTTCTGTTACTTTCATGTCATGTTTGTCAAGAATTGCAAGAATGTCTTCATCATGAAGTCCTTCATTCAAAGCATCAACATAAGTCTCTGCACGAAGACCGATTCCTTCGTATCCTGCTTCTTTTGCAGCGATAACACGATCTTCAAATTTGCACTGATCTCCAAGTGTCCATGAACTTACTGTGATTGGATTCCTTTTTGACATAATTCTACCTCCATTGTTAAAATTGAACAGATTCCCTTTTTTCTTAATGTTCAATCTAGTAATATTTGCTATGGTTTGATTATATATCCTTGTTAAATAAAAAACAAATTAGTTATTTTATTTTAATTTATAGATTTTATTCATAGGTTTTTACCTTCCGTTCATGATAAGATATAGACATATATAAATATAACGAAAGAAAGGGGGCCGGCTTTATGAATCTGTATCATCTAAGATATTTTGCCACACTGGCCCATCTGGAGCATTACACAAAAGCCGCTGAAATTCTTGCCATCACTCAGCCAAGTCTGAGTCATGCTATTGCATCTCTTGAAAAGGAACTAGGGGTAAAACTTTTCGAGAAGGAGGGCCGTAATGTAGCACTTACCAAATGTGGACAGGCTTTTCTTATTGATGTTGAACAGGCTTTGGATATGATTGATTCCAGCGTTAACAAGCTTCAGATGACAGGTCGTGGCGAAGGTCGTATCGATATCGTGGAACTTCGTGCTCTAAGCAGTACCGTTGTTCCCAATTTCGTAAAAGGATTTCTGGATTCTACGCCGGATAAAAAAATTGATTTTTATTTTCATAGTTCCACAGGTCTTACTTCTGATATGATTCAGGGATTAAAAGACCGGAAATATGACATCGCATTTTGCTCTATGATGGACAACGAGCCGCTGATTGAATTCACACCTGTCGCAAAGCAGGAACTGGTGTTGATCGTACCCAAAGGTCATCCACTGGAAGGACGCAGCTCTATTGATCTGAAAGATACACTTGCTTATCCGCACATTGCATTTTCCAAGCGAAGCGGCTTAAGACATGTCATTGATAAATTGTTTAAAAAATGCGGAGGTTATCCGCAAATTGCCTACTCTATGGAAGAAGACCAGGGAGTTGCCGGTCTTGTCGGTGCAGGCTTCGGTATCGCAGTTGTTCCAAAGATGCCGGTTCTTTCCTATATGCCTGTATCCATTATCGAAATCGAAAAGCCTTCCTGGGAAAGGCTCTTTTATATGGCTACTTTAAAGAATGTTTATCAGGCGCCTGTTATCATGGACTTTAAAAAATACGTAACCGAACACGCAGACCTGTAAAAAATAACAGAGACGAAAGATTGTTAAAAAACTTTCGTCTCTGTTATTTTTATATCATATCTGCTTAATCTTTTTATTATTCCCACGGAAGAGCTGTGTGTTCTGCTTTTCCGACACGCAGCATCAGTTCATTTACCGCTTCTTTCGGACTCTTATCTTCAAACAGTACCTTATTTACTTCCTCAATAATCGGAAGTGATACATTGTATTTCTTTCCGAGCTTTGCCGCTGCCTTTGCAGAATATACGCCTTCTACCACCATCTTAACTTCATCCATGGCTTCCTTCATAGTTTTACCCTGTCCCATCAGATATCCGGCTTTGCGGTTACGGCTGTGTACACTTGCACAGGTTACAATAAGATCTCCGATACCTGCCAGACCGCCAAATGTCTCAGCCGCACCTCCCATCTTTACACCAAGTCTTGATATCTCGGCAATTCCACGGGTAATTAATGCTGCTTTGGTATTATCTCCGTATCCCATGCCATCTGCAACTCCTGCCGCAAGTGCAATAACATTCTTAAGCGATCCACCAAGCTCAATTCCCAGAATATCCGGACTAATATATACACGGAACACTTCATTCATAAAGAGCTGTTGTAAATACTTTGCAGTCGCCTCTGTATGTGCTCCAATGCAGACCGTCGTGGGAAGGCCTCTTCCTACTTCCTCGGCATGACTTGGTCCGGAAAGGACCGCCACATCTGCCTGCGGTATCTCTTCTTCAATTTGCTGAGACAGAGTCATCAGCGTATCTTCTTCTATTCCTTTTGCTACATCCACTAAGATCTGTCCATCTTTTACATATGGATTGATCTTTTTTGCGGTATTTCTTACATGGATTGACGGTACTGCAAGTACAACTACATCCTTTTCTTCTACTGCCTCTTTTATATCCGCGGTAAAGAATATTCCCTCTGGAATCTTTACTCCAGGAAGCTTACTCACATGTTCTCTCTTCTCACTCAGCATGCGGACTTCTTCTTCCTGATATGACCAGACTGTCACATCATGTCCGTTTTTATATAAAAGCAGTGCCAGCGCTGTTCCCCAGCTTCCGGCTCCGATCACACTTACTTTTGCCATAAGAGCCTGTCCTTTCTTTTATCGTCTCTGACTATTTTTTATCTTTTCCCCCGACACTGATCTTATTTTCCGTGCCGCTTAAAAGTCTCTTTATATTCGCTCTGTGTCTCCAGAATGCCAGTATCATCAAAAATGCTGCAATCCCATACATCTCATGCAGATACGCTACATTTTCCAGATGAAATCCTCCGTGTTGACCATATACAATCACACTGATCAGATAAATCGTAACAACTGTCATAGATCCAAGTGATACATATCTTGTTGTTGCGACGATTGCAATAAATGCTGCAAGACAGATCAGTACGATCCATATATTTGTTGTACTGATGATAAGTCCTGCCGTTGCCGCAATTCCCTTTCCACCTTTGAAATTCAGATAAAATGGATAGTTATGTCCAAGAACCACGCCCATTCCTGCATACATAGAAAGTAACGGCATCATATCCGTATGAGTCTTCCCATAGATCAGGTGTACAACCACTACTGCCGCAACACATTTAAAACAGTCTCCCAGCAGCGTAACTCCTCCGGCTTTCCATCCCATAGTACGGAGTGCATTTGTTGTTCCCGCATTTCCGCTTCCTTTTTTTCTTAAGTCAACACCATTCTTTTTCCCGTATAGATATCCGGTCTGAATCAGTCCGAACACATATCCGACAAGCACACATATCAACCGTTCCATGATTACTGATCCTTTTCCTTTCTTTCCCTGATGAAGAATTTCAAAGCTGTACCACGGAATCCAAAGGCCTCACGAATCTTATTCTCCAGATATCTGGTATAAGAAAAGTGCATCAGTTCTTTATTATTTACAAAAATTACGAATGATGGTGGTTTTACCGCTACCTGTGTAATGTAATACAGTTTCAATCTCTTTCCTTTATCTGACGGTGGCTGCTGCATCGCAACTGCTTCTGTCATAATCTCGTTCAGGACACCGGTCGCAACACGCAGTGTCTGATTCTCGATCACCATATCGATCATATCATATAATTTGTTCAAACGCTGTCCTGTCTCTGCTGACACATACATAATCTCTGCATATGGCATGAATGAAAGCACACGACGTACGTTATTCTCATACTCTCTCATGGTCTTGTCATTCTTTTCAATGGCATCCCATTTATTTACAACAATAATGATACCTTTTCCTCTTTCATGTGCGATGCCTGCAATCTTGGCATCCTGTTCGGTGACACCTTCTGTCGCATCGATCACGACCAGTACTACATCTGCACGTTCTACCGCCGTTACAGTACGGATGATACTGTAACGTTCCAGTTCTTCTTTAATTTTGCTCTTTCTTCGAAGTCCGGCAGTATCAATGAAGACATAATCTTTTCCGTTATACTTAACGTTTGTATCAATTGCATCTCTGGTCGTTCCGGCTACGTCAGATACGATCACACGCTGCTTTCCTGTCAGCTTGTTAATGATAGAAGATTTTCCTACGTTCGGTTTTCCTACGATTGCCACTCTCGGACGTTCATCTTCTTTTTCTTCCGCTTCATGTTCCGGGAAATGTGCGATCACTGCATCTAACATATCACCGATTCCCAGTCTGGAAGCAGCCGATACCGGCACCGGATCACCAATTCCCAGATTATAGAATTCATATACATCCGGCATGAACTTATCAAAATTGTCAACTTTATTCACAGCCAGTACAACTGGTTTCCCGGATCTTCGAAGCATATCCGCAACCTTGGAATCTGCATCTACAAGCCCCTGTCTTACATCTGTGATAAAAATAATCACATCTGCAGTATCAATGGCAATCTGTGCCTGCTCTCTCATCTGAGAAAGGATAATGTCCTTGCTCTCCGGTTCAATACCCCCTGTGTCGATCATAGTAAATTCTTTATCCAGCCATGTAACATCGGCATAGATACGGTCTCTTGTTACTCCAGGCGTATCTTTGACGATCGAAATCATCTCTCCCGCCAGTACATTAAAAAGGGTCGACTTACCGACATTTGGTCTTCCCACAATAGCAACTACTGGTTTACTCATCTTAACTCTCCTCTATATTTCATTCTATATTTTTCACTTAACGATACTATTATACATTACCTTTGTCAAATAGTCCAATCAGTAGTTGACCTTTTTATAGAAAAAGTGATATAAATAATTAGGAGTAACTTATCATATAAAATACACAGGAGTTTTTATTATGCCAAATATTAAATTAATGGAAAGCGGTCTTCCTGTTGCACCACTTAAAATCGGTGCTCTGGAATCATGCCGCGAACTTGGTGAAAAGGTAAATGATTACATTGTACAGTTCAGAAAAAGCACAATGGACGAGAACACAGATTCACCATTATATTATAATTACCTGCGTGACAATTATCTGATTGATTGTCCGTGTCCACGTTTTGGAAGTGGAGAAGCCAAAGGACTTCTGACAGAATCTATCCGTGGGGCAGATCTTTTCCTCATGGTAGATGTCTGCAATCATAGTCTTACTTATTCTGTAAATGGTCATTTAAATCATATGTCACCGGACGACCATTTTCAGGATTTAAAAAGAATCATTGCTGCTGCTAACGGAAAAGCACGCCGTGTCAACGTTGTAATGCCTTTCCTCTATGAAAGCCGTCAGCACAAGCGTACCAAACGTGAGTCTCTGGACAGTGCCCTCGCACTTCAGGAACTGATCGATATGGGTGTATCTAATATCTTTACATTTGATGCCCACGATCCACGTGTTCAGAATTCCATTCCACTTCACGGATTTGACAGTTTCAATCCTCCGTATCAGTTCATGAAAGCATTGTTAAAAGCTGAGCCGGATCTTAAAGTAGACAAAGAACACTTAATGATCATCAGTCCGGACGAAGGAGCTATGCAGCGTGCTGTATACTTCTCTAACGTTTTGGGCGTGAATATGGGTATGTTCTACAAACGTCGTGACTATTCAACGGTTGTAAATGGTAAAAACCCGATCGTCGCTCACGAATTTTTAGGTGAACATCTTGATGGAAAAGATGCGATCATCATTGATGATATGATTTCTTCCGGTGAAAGTATGCTCGATGTTGCAAAACAGATTAAAGACCGTGGAGCAAACCGCGTATTTGTCTGCACTACATTCGGACTTTTTACAGACGGATTCGAGAAATTCGATGAATATTATGAAAAAGGATATATCGACCGTGTGATTACTACCAATCTTACTTATCTTCCTGCCGAGGCAAAGGAAAAACCTTATTTCCTGATTGCAGACATGAGTAAATTCATTGCATTGATCATTGATTCTATGAATCATGACATCAGTATCGGAAAAGTTATGGATCCAACTGAGAAGATTCACCGTCTTCTTGAGAAACACAACGGTACTTTGTAAAAATACAGAGAACTTGCCACCGGCGACTTCTCTTGCATACTATGATAACAAAAGAACCTGCCATTGGCAGGTTCTTTTGTTTAATTTGTAAAATCACTGTAAGCCGTTCCGTCTTTCAGATCTTGTTTTTTTGCTGCAGCCATTTCCGAAACCGTTACAAGCTGATAACCTTCTTCTTCAAGTTTCGGGATAAGTTCCAGTGCTGCGTCAATCGTCTGACTATGAATATCATGCATCAGTACAATATCCCCATCTTTCAGATTCTTCATTACACTGTCAATCGTGCTCTGCGTGTTCCTTGTCTTCCAGTCCAGTGTATCTACATTCCAGAGAATCATTGGCATGCCCACATTCGACTTTACCGTATCATTGATTGCACCATACGGAGGTCTGAGCAGCGTTGCCGGACTTCCACAAATGTTTTTTATATTCCGGTTCGTATCATCAACTTCTTTTTTTACTGCCGCACCATCAACCTTTGTCAGCTGCTGGTGATCATATGAATGATTTCCCAGTTCATTTCCGTCTTTCAGCATCTGCTTTACAGCATCAGGATATAATTTCACATTTTTTCCAAGCATAAAAAATGTCGCATGCGCATTATACTTTTTCAACTGATTCAGAAGTTCTGACGTTCTTGGACCCGGACCGTCATCAAAAGTAAGTGCGATCATTGGCTTTTTCGGATCTATTGCTACTTTTTCTTTCGAAATCAGCTCACCCTTTTCGTTGAATTTGCATTTCTCAAGTCCGATCTTTACCTCTCCCGTTGCTACAATCCCTTTGGAATCAAAATAATATTCTTTTTCATTGATTGTCTGCCAGCCGGTCAGTGCTTTTCCTTCATCTGTCAGATAAGCCTTTCCATCATCTTTGGCCACCCAACCGGATCTCTGCATAATTCCTTTATTATCAAAGCAATAAAGTGCACCTTCTATCATCTGCCAGCCGGTTACTTTCTTTCCATCTGAATCAAAATAATATGTATTTCCTTTTGATACCACAAAATCCGATGTTATATATGTTCCATCGTATTTTTTAAATTTATTTCCTTCCCATACACCAGTCGGATTCTTTACCTTACATGTTCCGTTCTTTATTGTAACCTGTACCTTCTTTTTCCAGTCTCCTTCCAGATTTTTTTTAATATTGGAATTTAATTTCGCAATGATCACATACGTTCCTTCTGTATTCGCATCCGCTTTGCTTAAAAATGTAATATTCTTTCCTTTTTTCAGATCTTTAGCGAAATCTTCTGCTGTATAATCTTTTGTTAATTTGTTTCTATCTTTATCCCGGATCTTTATGTCCGCCGAATAAGCCGGAAGCTGTTCTCCCTGCTTAATCTCTACATCCGCCACCTGTATGGTTATCTGCGCCGGTTTTCGCAGGATTCCTCTTACTACCGGTATTGCAATCGCAACTATACAAATAGTAAAAAGAGTAAGACCCACCCGAATGTTTCTTACTCTTCTCCGATTCCTTCGTCTTCTTCGAATTTCTGTATTATCCATCCCTAGTATCCCCCCAGATTTCATATCATTGCACAATCCTAGGATACTCTAATTCGACATATTTCGCAATTAAGGGATTCTTACAAATTTATTAAGTTTTGTTTAACATATGACACGTACACGTAACACTTCACCAATCTGTTTTAATTCCTCTACAACACCATCCGGCACCTCAGAATCTACATCGATCATCGTATATGCATATTTTCCCTTACTCTTATTTGTAAGGTCTGCGATGTTCATATTGTCTTTGGCAAGGATCGCTGATATCTGACCGATCATATTCGGCACATTGTGATGTAATACCAGAATACGCGTCTTATCGCCTCTCAGTCCCATATCACAGTCCGGATAGTTCACGGAATGTTTGATATTACCATTTTCCAGATAATCCATCACTTCTTTGACTGCCATCTTCGCACAATTATCTTCGGACTCTTCTGTAGAAGCTCCGAGATGAGGAATTACAATCGCGCCTTTGACACCTGCGATTTCCGGTGTCGGGAAGTCTGTGACATAATGTTTTACTTTTCCAGCTACAAGTGCATCTACCATTGCCTCGGAATCTACCAGTACATCCCTTGCAAAGTTCAGCACGATCACTCCTTCTTTCATAAGACCCAGTGCATCTTTTCCGATCATGCCTTTCGTACTGTCAAGTGCCGGTACATGCACTGTGATATAATCACAGTTTTCATAAATTTCATCTACATTTGTTGTATGATGGATACTTCTTGACAGTCTCCATGCAGAATCTACGGATACATACGGATCATATCCATATACATCCATACCAAGATGTGTTGCCGCATTTGCAACCAGAACTCCAATTGCACCAAGACCGATCACACCAAGCTTTTTGCCTTCCAGCTCCTGTCCGGCAAATGCTTTCTTGGCTTTTTCTGCATCTTTGGCAATGTTCCCGTCTTCTTCGTTCTCCTGTACCCAGTTGATACCGCCGATGATATCTCTGGAAGCAAGAAGCATACCGGCAATTACCAGTTCCTTTACACCATTCGCATTGGCTCCCGGTGTGTTAAATACAACGATTCCCTGTTCTGCACATTTCTCAAGCGGAATATTGTTCACACCCGCACCGGCTCTTGCAATAGCTTTCAGATCCGGTGCAAATTCCATCTCGTGCATTGCCGCACTTCTTACCAGGATCGCATCTGCTGTTTCTGGTGTGCTTACAGGTGCATAGTCTTTTGTGAATTCATCCAGTCCTACCTGTGAAATTGGGTTCAGATTATGATACTTATACATGATTACAGATTCTCCTTTTCAAATGCTTTCATAAATTCTACCAGTTTCTCTACCCCTTCGATCGGCATCGCATTGTAGATACTTGCACGCATACCGCCGACACTTCTGTGTCCTTTCAGGTTCTCGAATCCGGCTTTTTTTGCCTCTTTCACGAATTTTGCATCCAGGTCCTTATCACCTGTTACAAACGGAACATTCATAAGCGAACGGTCTTTTGGAACAACCGTGCCCTTGAACAGTTTGCTTTCATCCAGATAATCATAGAGAATCTTTGCTTTCTTTTCATTGCGCTCTTTGATTGCTTCCAGTCCGCCCTGTTTTTTCAGCCATTTAAACACTTTACCACAGATATAGATTCCATATGCCGGTGGTGTATTGTATAAAGACTTGGCATCTGCATGCGTCTTATACTTCAACATAGTCGGTGTACCTTCTAATACATCATCTGTGATCAGATCCTCACGGATAATTGCGATCACAACACCTGCAGGTCCGACATTTTTCTGAACACCGCCGTAGATCACGCCGTATTTTGACACATCTACCGGTTCAGACAGGAAACAGGACGATACATCTGCCACCAGTGTCTTTCCTTTGGTATTCGGAAGCTCCTTGAACTTCGTACCATAAATCGTATTATTCTCGCAGATATATACATAATCTGCATCTTCAGAGATATCGAGGTCTGAGCAGTCCGGAATATAAGAAAATGTCTTATCTTCGGAAGATGCGATCACATGGACCTCTCCGTATTTTTCTGCTTCTTTGGCTGCCTTTTTCGCCCACTGTCCGGTTACGATATAGTCAGCCACTTTATTCTTCATCAGATTCATAGGAATCATGGCAAATTGCTGAGACGCTCCGCCCTGTAAAAATAATACTTTATAGTTATCCGGGATATGCATCAGTTCACGGATATCGGCTTCTGCTGTCTCAATAATCTCCTGGAACACCGATGAACGGTGACTCATTTCCATAACCGACATTCCACAGCCCTGATAGTCTAACATCTCTGCTGCTGCTTCTTTTAATACTTCTTCCGGCAATACGGCCGGGCCTGCTGAAAAATTGTACACTCTGCTCATTGTTGTTCCTCCACTTTCCTTTACTTTTTTCTTTTACTATTCTGCATTTTTTGCTTCCAGGTCTTTTTCATCAAAAGCTTCATTGATCGGGGCGCCGGGGGCAACCATCGGCCATACCTTGTCATCACTGTCAATCTGGCAGTCGATCAGCACCGGATGTCCGCTCTTTAACGCGTTCGCAAATGCTTCTTTGAATTCTTCCTGGGTTGCCACACGTACTCCTTCTGCTCCCATAGCTTTTGCAAGTTTTACAAAATCTACGGCATCATTGAGTACAGTAGCCGAGTAACGCTGTCCGTAGAACAGGTTCTGCCACTGGCGGACCATACCAAGTACATGGTTGTTAATCACTACCTGGATCACCGGAATATTATGGCGTGCCGCGGTAGCGATCTCATTCATATTCATACGGAAACATCCGTCACCTGCAATATTGACAACGGTCTTTTCCGGTCTTCCGACCTTGGCTCCAAGTGAAGCTCCAAGACCATATCCCATGGTTCCAAGTCCTCCTGAGGTAAGGAGTGTTCTTGGCTCTGTATATTTATAATACTGTGCTGCCCACATCTGGTGCTGTCCGACTTCTGTCGAAATGATTGCTTCACCATTTGTCTGACGGTAGATTTCTTCTACAACAAACGGTCCGCTGAGCACATCCGGATGATAGGTCATCGGATATTTCTCTTTGTAAGACATGATCTGTTCTACCCATGCCTTGTGATCCTGCTGTTCCAGACGCTCATTCATCTTCTGAAGAACGACTTTCAGATCACCGACCACACCTTCTGTGATCAGAATATTTTTATTCATCTCTGCAGCATCTACATCAAACTGTAAGATTTTTGCATTCTGGGCAAATTTCTTTGCATTTCCTGTTACACGGTCACTGAATCTTGCTCCTGCGACGATCAGAAGATCACATTCACTGACTCCGTAGTTGGATGCCTTTGTTCCATGCATTCCGAGCATTCCGGTATATAACGGATCTGTTCCCGGGAATGCTCCTTTTCCCATCAGGGAATCGGTAACCGGAGCATCTACCTTCTTTACGAATTCATATAATTCTCTGCTGGCTCCTGATAATACCGCTCCGCCACCGACAAATATGTATGGTTTCTCTGACTCCCGGATCATACGTACTGCACTTTCCAGATCTTTTTCACAGATATCTTCGGATGGTTTTACAACCTTTGGTTCCTGTGCTGTAAATTCTGCTTTGTTCGCAGTTACATCTTTCGGGATATCGATCAGGACCGGTCCCGGTCTTCCTTCTTTGGCTATCACGAATGCCTTACGTATCGTATCCGCCAGATTATCGACATCTTTTACAATATAGTTATGCTTGGTGATTGGCATTGTAACACCTGCAATATCGATCTCCTGAAAACTGTCTTTTCCCAGAAGTGATACTCCTACATTACAGGTAATTGCAACGACCGGAATCGAATCCATGTATGCGGTTGCAATTCCGGTTACAAGGTTTGTTGCACCCGGTCCGCTGGTTGCAAGACATACACCGACTTTTCCTGTCGCTCTTGCATATCCGTCTGCCGCATGAGCAGCACCCTGCTCATGTGACGTAAGGATATGTGTAATCTCATCTTTATGTTTATATAATTCATCGTATACGTTCAAAATCGCTCCGCCCGGATAACCGAATACGGTATCGACGCCCTGTTCTTTCAAACACTCAATTACGATCTGTGATCCTGTTAACTGCATACCATTCATTCCCCTGTCATGATTTATTTTGCTTTTGGAACTTCGAGAATTGCTCCTCTGTTTCCAGAAGTAACCATTGCCGCATATCTTGCAAGATATCCGGTTGTAACTTTTAGTTCTCTCGGAGTCCAGTTTGCTTTTCTCTTCGCAAGTTCTTCATCGGATACATCCAGATGAATAGAAAGGTTCGGAATATCGATCTGGATCAGGTCTCCTTCTTCTACCAGTGCGATCGGTCCACCAACAGCTGCTTCCGGAGATACGTGTCCGATAGATGCCCCTCTGGATGCACCACTGAAACGTCCGTCTGTGATCAGCGCTACACTTGAGCCAAGTCCCATACCTGCGATTGCAGATGTAGGATTTAACATTTCACGCATTCCAGGTCCTCCCTTTGGTCCTTCGTAACGGATAACGACAACGTCACCGGCAACGATCTTACCACCTTTGATCGCTGCAATTGCATCTTCTTCACAGTCAAATACTCTAGCAGGTCCTTCGTGTACCAGCATCTCGTCTACAACAGCGGAACGTTTTACAACGCTTCCGTCCGGCGCAAGATTTCCTTTTAATACTGCAAGCCCGCCTGTTGGTGTGTATGGATTATCAATTGGACGGATTACTTCCGGATCTTTGTTGACCACGCCTTCGATATTCTCTCCAACGGTCTTTCCTGTAACTGTCATACACTCTGTATGCAGAAGGCCTTTCTTATTCAGCTCTGCCATAACTGCATATACACCGCCGGCTTCGTTCAGATCTTCCATGTATGTCGGGCCTGCCGGTGCAAGGTGGCAGAGGTTCGGTGTCTTTTCGCTGATTCCATTTGCAAAATCAATCTCGAAATCCATTCCTACTTCGTGTGCGATTGCAGGGAGGTGAAGCATACTGTTGGTAGAGCATCCAAGTGCCATGTCAACCGTAAGTGCATTCAGGATTGCTTCTTTTGTCATGATATCTCTTGGACGGATATTCTTCTCAAGAAGTTCCATAACCTTCATACCTGCATGCTTTGCAAGACGGATTCTTTCTGAATAAACTGCCGGGATGGTTCCATTTCCGCGAAGTCCCATACCAAGTACTTCTGTCAGGCAGTTCATACTGTTTGCTGTGTACATTCCGGAACATGATCCACATGTCGGACATACCTTATTCTCGAATTCGCACAGGTCTGCATCTGACATTGTTCCAGCTGCATTGGCTCCTACCGCCTCGAACATGCTGGAAAGACTTCTCTTCTGTCCTTTCACATGTCCTGCAAGCATCGGTCCGCCACTGACAAATACAGTCGGTACGTTGATTCTTGCTGCAGCCATCAGAAGTCCCGGTACGTTCTTATCACAGTTCGGGATCATAACCAGTGCATCAAACTGATGTGCCATTGCCATTGCCTCTGTAGAATCTGCGATCAGGTCTCTGGTTACCAGAGAATACTTCATTCCGATGTGTCCCATTGCGATTCCGTCACAGACTGCTATTGCAGGGAACATGATCGGTGTACCGCCTGCCATGGCAACTCCCTGTTTTACTGCATTTGCGATCTTATCCAGATTCATATGTCCAGGTACGATCTCATTGTATGAACATACGATACCGACCAGTGGTCTGTTCATCTCTTCCTCGGTAAGTCCGAGTGCATTGAACAGCGAGCGGTGAGGCGCCTGCTGTTTTCCTTTTGTTACTGTATCACTTCTCATTCTTTAATCCTCCTGTTGTCTTTCTATCCAATATCTTCTATTATAACTCTGTAAATAATTCTATAAAACCGTATTTCTATGATCTACAGAACCTGCCACTGGCAGCTTCTTACGAACGCATGGCGATTCAGATCATTACTGAATGTTTGCTGCGATCAGATCTCCCATCTCTTCTGTTCCGATCTGTGTCTTTCCGTCTGACATAATATCAATCGTACGATATCCGTCTTTTAACACTTTCGAAACGGCTGCTTCGATTGCATCTGCTTCTTTGTCCAGATCAAAGCTGAAGCGGAGCATCATTGCTGCTGAAAGGATGGTTGCGATCGGATTCGCGATTCTTTTTCCTGCAATATCCGGTGCAGATCCACCGCTTGGTTCATACAAGCCGAATTTTGTCTCATTTAAGCTGGCACTTGCAAGCATTCCGATCGATCCTGTCACCATACTTGCTTCATCTGAAAGAATGTCTCCGAACATGTTCTCTGTAAGGATAACGTCAAACTGTTTCGGATCTTTTACAAGCTGCATTGCACAGTTGTCTACCAACATATTTTCAACTGTTACTTCCGGATAATCCTTTGAAACTTCTTCTACTACTTTTCTCCATAATCTGGAAGAATCCAGTACATTTGCTTTATCTACACTTGTGACTTTCTTACGGCGTTTCATTGCAATATCAAATCCGCGTTTTGCAATTCGTCTGATCTCTTCTTCATTATATGTAAGAGAATCCTGTGCTGTCATTACACCATTTACTTCTTCTGTCTTTCTCTCTCCAAAGTACAGACCGCCGGTCAGCTCTCTCATGATCATCATGTCGAATCCGCCTTCTGTAATCTCTTCTTTCAGCGGGCATGCACCTTTCAGTTCATCATAAAGCACGGCAGGTCTTAAGTTTGCGAAAAGATTCAGCGCTTTTCTGATCTTTAAAAGTCCTGCTTCCGGTCTCTTGGATGGCTCTAACTTATACCATGGAGATGTCTTTGCATCTCCTCCGATGGAACCCATCAGAACTGCATCACATGCTTTTGCCTCGGCGATCGTCTCATCTGTAAGCGGTACTCCGTGAACATCAATGGATGCTCCCCCCATGAGTAATTGTGTATAATCACAAGTATGTCCATATACTTCTGCAACTTTATTCAGAACTTTCATTGCCTCCGTTACAATCTCCGGGCCAATTCCGTCTCCCTTAATCACACCAATTTTAAGATTCATAGTTCTTCTTCCTTCCTTCGGTAAAAATCTATAAAAATAATATTATCGTATTTTTATGCATGTTTCAAGACTTTAATTGACTAAATTGACAAATTGCTACATTTTACATACTAAAAAAAGACTTTTTATCATATTTCTTGTACACTTTGTTGATTTCTATCCACTCGATACATTCTTGCAATCTCTTTGATAACCGGAAGCTTTTTACAATTGCATGATACAGAGAACTTGCCACTGGCAACTTCTCTTGCATACTTTGGTATAACAAAAAATTACGGAACACATATTTCTATGTGCTCCGTAATTTTTATTGCCATGCATTCGTAAGGAGCTGCCAGCGGCAGGTCCTGTAGATACCAAAGTATGCAACTGCCAGCGGCAGATTCTATGCATGATATTTTGCTGTTTCAAGAATCCGGTTCGCATTTTCCACACGCTCTTTCGATGGCGGATCAATGCCTTCCAGCTGATACGGGATTCCCAGTTCTTTCCATTTATATACACCAAGTGTATGATATGGAAGAACCTCAACTTTCTCTACGTTATCAAGTGTTTCTATAAAGTCATGAAGTCTGTGCAGATACTCGTCTTTATCGCTTCTTTCCGGAACCAGGACGTGACGGATCCAGACTGGTTTTCCGGTATCAGAAAGATACCTTGCCATATCAAGAATATTCTTATTCGTCTGTCCGGTAAGGATCTTATGCTGCTCGTCATCAATATGCTTGATATCTAGCATCACAAGATCTGTCACCTTCATAAGTTCCTGGAATTTACTGAAGAATGGCTCTTCTCTTGTAAATGGATTCCCGCAGGTATCCAGTGTCGTGTTGATTCCTCTTTCTTTGGCTTTCTGGAACAACTCCAGCAGAAAATCGATCTGCAGAAGCGGTTCGCCTCCACTGACGGTAATACCGCCCTTACTTCCCCAGTAAGTGCGGTATTTCCAGGCTTTATCAATCAGTTCATCTGCTGTGTAGAGAGTCCCTGAATTCATGTTCCATGTGTCCGGGTTATGACAAAACTGGCAGCGCATTGCACAGCCGGTCGTAAATATCAGATACCGGACACCTGGACCGTCAACAGAGCCGAAACTTTCCAGAGAATGAATGTATCCCTTGGTCATAGTTTTGCTCCTTTTCTTATATAATCCGCCATGCCCAGCTCGATTCCGCTTTGCTTCATCTCGCTGACGGCTGTCGCCGTATATCAGCTGATCCAGATACAGTAATTCAAGCAAGCTTGATTACTGTATCTGTCTCATCCGATGCATGGCTCATAGCTTTTACATATGATCATGACATGTTCTAGCAATAACGTCTAACTGCTGTTCGCGAGTCAGGTCGATGAACTTAACTGCGTATCCAGATACACGGATTGTGAAGTTAGCGTATTCTGGTTTCTCTGGGTGTTCCATAGCGTCAACCAGTTTGTCTGTACCAAATACGTTAACGTTCAGGTGATGTGCTCCCTGATCGAAGTATCCGTCCATTACACGTGCAAGATTTTCTTTACGCTCGTCATCTGTGTGTCCAAGTGCACTTGGGCTGATTGTCTGAGTATTAGAAATACCATCCAGAGCCAGCTCGTATGGCAGCTTAGCAACAGAGTTAAGAGATGCAAGAAGTCCGCTCTTTTCTGCACCGTAAGATGGGTTAGCACCTGGTGAAAGTGGTTCTCCTGCTTTTCTTCCATCTGGAAGAGATCCTGTAGCCTTACCATATACTACGTTAGAAGTAATTGTAAGGATCGATGTTGTAGGTACAGAATTTCTGTATGTGTGGCACTTGTTCAGTTTGTGCATGAATGTTTTCAGAAGCCAGATAGCCATGTCATCTGCACGATCATCATCGTTACCGTATCTTGGGAAGTCTCCTTCGATTTCGAAATCTGTTGTGATTCCGTCTTCGTCACGAATAGCTTTAACCTTAGCGTATTTGATAGCGCAAAGTGAATCTACTACGTGAGAGAATCCAGCGATACCTGTTGCGAATGAACGCTTAACATCTGTGTCGATCAGTGACATCTGAGCTGCTTCATAGTAGTATTTGTCATGCATATAGTGGATCATGTTCAGTGTATCAACATACAGTTTGCTTAACCATTCCATCATAGCATCGTATTTTTCCATTACTTCATCGAAGTCAAGGTACTCAGATGTGATTGGTCTGTAAGCAGGTCCAACCTGAACTTTGTTCTTTTCATCAATACCACCGTTGATAGCGTATAACAGACACTTAGCAAGGTTTGCACGAGCTCCGAAGAACTGCATCTCTTTACCTGTCTCTGTAGCAGATACGCAGCAGCAGATTGAATAGTCATCGCCCCATACCGGACGCATAACATCATCGTTCTCATACTGGATTGAGCTTGTTTCTACCGAAATCAGAGCTGCGAACTTCTTGAAGTTCTCTGGCAGTCTTGAAGAGTAAAGTACTGTAAGGTTTGGTTCTGGTGAAGGTCCCATGTTCTTCAGTGTGTGAAGGAAACGATAGTCGTTCTTTGTTACCATAGAACGTCCGTCCTGTCCAAGTCCACCAACTTCCAGTGTTGCCCATGTAGGGTCTCCTGAGAACAGTTCGTTGTATGATGGGATTCTTGCGAACTTAACCATACGGAATTTCATTACCATGTGGTCGATTAATTCCTGAGCTTCTTTTTCTGTGATCTTTCCAGCTTTTAAGTCTCTTTCAATATAGATATCAAGGAATGTAGAGATACGTCCAACACTCATTGCAGCTCCGTTCTGAGTCTTGATTGCTGCAAGATATCCGAAGTACAGCCACTGTACTGCTTCGTGAGCATCTTTAGCCGGCTGTGAAATGTCATAGCCATATACAGCTGCCATTTCTTTCATTTCTTTCAGAGCTTTGATCTGATCTGCAAGCTCTTCACGAAGACGGAAGTCTGTTCCCTTCATTCCGTGTCTTGCATAACGCTCAAAGTCATACTGTTTTTTCTCGATCAGGAAGTCGATACCATAAAGAGCTACACGACGGTAGTCACCAACGATACGTCCTCTTCCGTATGTATCCGGAAGACCTGTGATGATCTTGTTGTGTCTTGCTTTCTTCATTTCAGGTGTGTAAATATCAAATACTCCCTGGTTGTGTGTTTTATGATATTTTGTAAAGATCTTATGAAGTTCTTCGCTTGGCTGATAACCGTAAGTTGTACAAGCCTGCTCAGCCATCTTAATTCCACCGTATGGCATAAAAGCTCTCTTCAGAGGTTTGTCTGTCTGAAGACCAACAACCTTCTCAAGATCCTTTGTCTCTTCACTGATGTATCCTGGGCCATATGCTGTAAGACCAGATACTACTTCAGTTTCCATATCAAGAACGCCGCCCTTTGCACGCTCTTCTTTCTGAAGTTCCTGAAGCTTACCCCATAATGTATCGGTTGCTTCTGTTGGTCCTTCCAGGAAGGATTCGTCTCCTTCATATGGTGTATAGTTCTCCTGGATAAAGCTGCGAACGTCAACTGAGTTCACCCATTCTTTTCCTTTAAAACCAGCCCACTGCTCAAAATGTGCCATCTTTTTGTTCCCCTTTCCTATCTTTCATTTTCTTTTGCGCCGTCAGTATACCATTTCGTGAAGAAAATATCAAGGCTTATTCTGATAATCGTTTTCAAAATCGCCCTTGTATGCAATTTTGTGCAATTTGTGTATATTTATACGAACAATATCGCTTTATTTTGCATTTTTCCAGGCACAATTTTACCTTTTGAGCACTAAAAGATGTGGAGGAACTGACGTCGGCATTCTGATCCCTCTTACATATTTTTGTATAAAAAAGAAGAACCTGCACATTATACAGATTCTCCATTCTTTTGCATTTTATTCTGCAGATGCTTTTTCAACCTGTGCGATTGCTGCTTTCTGCATTGGAATACGGCAGTTCTTGTTGCTTCCGAATTCTACGATTACATCTTCATCACTGATGTCGATCAGTACACCGTAAAATCCGCTTGTTGTCAGTACTGTATCTCCGACTTCCATCTCGTTGATCATTGCCTGAACTCTCTTCTGTTCTTTCTTCTGAGGTCTCATGAAGATCATGTAGAATCCTCCGAAAATAACTGCATATACAACAATTAAAATAACCCAGCTTGTACCGCTGGAGCTCTGTGCTGCTAATGAAAACATCTCTTTTCCTCCTACTCATCTTTAAACACTATTGCTATCATACACAAAAACCTCGCATTCAGCAAGGTTTTTTATGCTTTTTTCATTATTTTATTCATTCTTGCCCGTTACAGCGGCAATTTTTCTCTCTTTATACTCTTTATAACAGTCATGATCGATCGCATCACGGATCTCTTCCATCATTGTATTATAGAAATACAGATTATGAAGCACACACAGACGCATTCCCAGCATTTCTTTTGCTTTTAACAGATGTCTGATATATGCTCTTGAATAATTGCGGCATGCCGGACACTGGCATCCTTCTTCAATCGGTCTGTCATCCAGCTCAAATTTGGCATTGAACAGATTAAGTTTTCCATGATTCGTGTACACATGTCCATGTCTTCCATTTCTGCTTGGGTACACACAGTCAAAGAAATCTACGCCTCTGTCAACTGCTTCCAGAATATTCACCGGAGTTCCGACTCCCATCAGATAAGTCGGTTTATGATCTGGAAGATGGGGAACAACTGCATCCAGGATCCGGTACATCTCTTCATGAGATTCACCGACTGCCAGTCCGCCAACCGCATATCCATCCAGATCCAGTTTTGAAATCTCATCCGCATGTTTGATACGGATATCTTCATATACTCCGCCCTGATTGATTCCAAAAAGCATCTGATGCTTATTAATTGTATCCGGAAGCGAATTTAGGAGTTCCATTTCTTTTTTACATCGTACAAGCCATCTGGTCGTACGCGCCACAGATTTTTCTATATATTCCCTGTCAGCTACACTCGACGGGCACTCATCAAATGCCATCGCTATCGTAGATGCCAGATTCGACTGAATCCGCATACTCTCTTCCGGCCCCATAAATATTTTATGTCCGTCAATATGGGAATTGAAATACACTCCCTCTTCTTTGATTCTGCGCAGTCCCGCAAGTGAAAACACCTGAAATCCGCCCGAATCGGTAAGAATCGGCTTGTCCCAATTCATAAATTTGTGAAGTCCGCCCAATTTTTTT
>AUXO018239505.1_pt1 | contig 32608 bp, 29 predicted proteins | sample 768731 | NCBI WGS metagenome assembly AUXO01 (sample SAMN02715735, study PRJNA202380) | gut metagenome | biome: sheep rumen | host: Ovis aries | place: New Zealand: Palmerston North
CGTGATTTGCGGTTGCCATTTGAAAAACTCGGAGAAGAAAAACTTTTTTTTCCGGAAAACATTTTGATAAGCTCGGTCGTTATAGATGACCGCGAGGCAAAAGAAAATAGCTTATTTATAGCTATTAAAGGAGAGAACAACGATGGGCATAAATACATTAGACAAGCCATTGAAAATGGTGCGGTTTTTATCGTTTGTGAACATTTAAATGATGAAGAGAAGGATTTTTTAAAACAAAAAGGCATTGGATATGCCGTTGTAAAGAACTCAATAGAAGCATTGAAGGATATAGCTATTTTTCAACGAAATCGTTTGAAGGCGAAAGTTATTGGTATAACTGGAAATGTTGGCAAAACCACGACAAGATTGATGCTTTTTTCTGTTTTTTCAAAGTTTTTCAAAACTTTCACAGCGTCAAAAAATTATAATAACCATATTGGTTTGCCATTGACGATTTGTAATACACCTTTGGACACGGAAGTTTTAATTTTGGAAATGGGAATGAATCATACAGGAGAGATTGATTATTTAACAAAAATTGCTTGCCCTGATGTTGCAATTATAACGAATATTACAAATGCCCATCTTGGGAATTTTAAAAATGTTAGCGAGATAGTTGAGGCGAAAGCTGAAATTTTTAATGGTTTAGAGAAAAATGGTTTTGTTTGTTTAAATGAAAGTAATGAGTATTTTTTAAACTTGCTTGAAATTGCAAAAAGTAAGGGTATTGGCAATATATTAAAAGTTGGTGGTAAAAATAGCAATGTTTTTGTTGTTGAATATGAATTTACCGATAATTTTACAACAAAATATAAAGTTCATTGCAATAGAGAAATTGTTGATTGTGAAATACAGGACTACAAGTTTGCAAATGTTGAAAATTCGCTTTTTGTTTTTGCTGTTGCTGAAAATTTGGGAATAAAACCGCAAAAAGTTGCAGAATGTTTGCGAAAATTTTCCGCGGTTGAAGGTAGAGGAAATATTGAGGACATAAAAACAAAAGAAGGCAAAACTATAAAAATTATCAACGATTGTTATAATTCAAGCCCAGAAGCATTAAAGGCCTCAATAAGAGCTTTAGGTGTTTTAAAGGAAAAAAATAAAGATAAAAACAAAAGAATTATTGCTATTGTAGGTGATATGCTTGAACTTGGAGAAAAATCAAAGCAATTGCACGAAGAAATTGCTGACGTTTTAGTGGAGAATAAAATAAACTATATTGTTTTAATAGGAGAAGAGAGCAGGGCAATTTTTGAAAATTTGCCGGACGACGTGGAAAAGTTGTTTTTTCAAAAAACAGAAGATTTTGAAAATGAAATTGAAAACTTCACGAAAGACGGAGATGTGTTGCTTTTTAAAGCATCGCATAGTTTTCATTTTGATAAACTAATTCAAAAATTGAAAGGTTAATTGTGGAAGGTGAAATTTAATATCATTTTAAATGAAGAGTATAGTAAATTTAAGGTTTTATTTAAAATTGAAGAAAAGTTTTTAAAGTTAAACATTAGAAAACGAAAACAAAAATCAAGGAAAAACAAAGACGTGAATAAGAAAAAAAACAAGAAGTTAACAAAGACGGAAAAGAGAAAAAAAAGAAAGGTGAAAAAATTAAAAAAAACTTTAATAACTTTCAATGATTTTGAGCTGTGAAATGCTGTTTTCTATAATCTCTTTTGCTTCTTTTATATGTTTTTCCTGTATTATCGCAGGAGGTAAAAAACGAATTGTATTATTGCTTGCGGGAGCAGAAGAGAGCCCATTGGAAAGTAATAACTCAGCAAATTTTCTATTGTTAACATCATCGTTGATTTTTATTCCAATCATTAAGCCGATACCAGAAACATTTTCTATTATGTGATGATATTTTTTTGAAAGTCCCGAAAGCATCGCAATAAGCTTTTTGCCAATATTTTCAATATGGTCTAAACATTTTTTGTTTGATAAAATATCAAAAACAGAATTTGCAACACAACAACATAAAGCATTGCCTCCGAACGTGCTTCCGTGAGAGCCGACATCCATATACTTTGCAAATTCGTGATTAGCAATACAAGCTCCAATTGGTAGTCCGCCAGCAAGTCCTTTTGCTGTTGTTATTATATCTGGTTTTATTCCATATTTTTCAAATGCAAAATATGTTCCGCTCCTTGCGTTTCCGCATTGAACTTCATCAAGAATTAAGCCAATTTTGTGGTATGTGCAAAGTTTTCTTAAATCTTGCAAAAACTTTACATCGCAAGGCAAAATTCCACCTTCACCTTGTATTGTTTCAAGCATTACCGCACTCGTGTGCTCTGTTATAAGTTTTTCCACGGAGCGAATATTGTTAAATTCTGCAATTTTAAAACCTTGTAAAAGTGGCTCAAATCCAAAAGTTAATTTTTTCCTTTTCGTCGCACTAATTGTTGCCATTGTTCGCCCGTGAAATGCGTTATTGAAGCAAATTATTTCATTATATTCTCGTTCGCAAAGAATATTGTATCGTTTTCTTGCAATTTTTATAGCACATTCGTTTGCTTCCGCACCGGAATTACAAAAAAATACTCTTCCAGTTGTTTTTTTTTTTATGTCTTCCGTTTCGTAAAATCCTGCTTTTTTGCAAAGTTTTTTGGCTAATTTCTCTTGTTCTTCGTTATAAAATAAGTTTGATTGAGCAAAAAATCCTCTATTTAACTGCTTCAACAAAGCCTTTTCAATGACTTTATTGTTGTAGCCAAGAATATTCACAGCAACTCCACCAGAGAAATCCAGAACTCGCTCGCCGTTTTCTCCATATAAATAAACCCCATCAGCCCGCTTTGGTTCAAAATTAAACCTTTTATAAACTCCGAGAACAGAGGAATTATTATACATAAACAGCTCCTAGTTTTTAAAACTAAAATGGAATGTCATCATCTGCATTTTCACTGCTGATGTTTTCATTTTGTTCTTTTTGTGGTTCATTGTTGCCGTAAGAAGAATTTTCACTTCTTTCTCCTCCTTCTTGACGAGGTGAGAGCAATTTTATTGTATGATCATATCCTTGTAAGACAATTTCAACAATAGTTCTTTCAATTCCATCTGTTTGGCTTGTGTATTTTCTGCTTTTTATCATGCCCTCAAGGTATAAACGAGAGCCTTTATGAACTGCTTTTTCAACTAATTTTACAAGGTTTTCATTATAAATTACAATTTTATGCCATTCTGTTCTGCTTTGTCTTTCTCCGTTTTTGTCTGTCCAATATTCACTTGTCGCAAGCGAGAAATTCGCAACCTTTCCACCATTTGGTAAAGCTCTAACATCTGGGTCGCTTCCAACATTTCCAATCAATATGACTTTATTTAACATAAAGGTAAAATTCAATTACAACGAAGCTTTATTTTATCTTTTTAAATTGCAAGATTGTTTTAATAATTTGCTACTGCCGTGCCTCCGTATAGCAACCCTGCAAGGGTTTCATATTCAACTATGTCGTCAAAAGATTGGCTTTTTTTACCTTGATAAAAGGTAATTTCGTGGTTTTTGCCAGATAAAAATTTTTCTCTACCAATTAAATCAAATGCATCATTTTCTTCTACATTGAAGCAGTTTTGAGCTTCGTATTTACTGGTTGTTGTTTTTACGCAATCGTCAAGAGTGTTTGCGGTTATTGTATCTTTATCGTTTTGTCCTATTTTTGCACAACTGGTTAATGATGAAATAAATACCGGTGCTGTATTGTTTGTTTTCGGACTTTGTATCCCGCAAGTTTTATTGCTATTTTCTCCGTGAGAAATCAAAACATAAGCAATTTCGCCATTGTTGTCAACATATGCTTGTGTCGGGTCAACCACATAAACACCTTTATTGTTGTCATATTTTGCAGTTTGTTGTTCTACTTCAATATCTCTGATGCGAAGACCATAAGGCGGTTGAATATAGCGTGTTTCTATTGTGTTTTTCAACCCATATAAAAACGTTCCAGTTCCGGAATTTGTGTAAAATTTTTTTTCAATGGTGTCGTAAAGTCCAATCACTTTGTCAGATTTTCTAATACACGGCAAATAATGCCTTTTTAAGGTTGTTCCTTCATAGATTTTGATGTAATATATTTTTCCATAGTCGCCACTCGTCATAAAAATTCCAAATGGTTGAGCCGAAGAAACGTTTACGGTGCCGTTTGAAGTTGCGACGACATAATTTCCGGACAAATCTTTTATCCCATAGTTATAAATTTCGGTTTCATAAATTGAAGTTGTTGAGGTTATGTAAGTTGTTCCAATCCTTGTTGAATTGTCTCCAGCATCAAAGTAAGTGACGTCGTTAGCACGAAAAAAGCGATAATCATTATTATCGGAACCATTTTCATATATTTTTCCTATAAAAATACCACCGGAATAAGCTTGGTAGACGTATTTGAATTGAATTCTTGTTGATGTTGTAAGTGTATAGTTTAAATTTATTTTTTGCGACCCAGTTCCTTGGATGTACTCCACTTGTTCGTACGTGTTTGGAATGTTTGGGTTATTGCTTTCTATAAATTCTACTCCGTGTTGGTCGTATTCACCTTTTTCGCACAAATATTCCGGTTTGCTGTTTTTTTGAGAAATGCAAGGATATTCATAATATTCTCCGTTTTTTCCACCTTTTTTGCCATAACCAACTTTGTAAAATGCCGTCGTTGTCGCATTGTTTTGATATGTCGTTGGTGCCGTTCCTTTTTTTAATGTCATAATTTCTGGAACATAATACTCAAAAAAGTTGCCGTTGTTATCAACAACGTCCTTTTCTGATAAACCTAATTCTTTAAACGGAACAATTCCGCGGTGGATTATGTATTTTACATTTATGCTTGTTTGAGCCTGGCCTATGACGAAATTTGCCGTTGAGCTTGAATTTGCATTTGTATAAAACTTTTTCCCAACGGTGTCATACATACCGGCTACTCCGTCGCTTTTGCGATAGCAAGCAACAAAATCTCTTATTAAAGTTCCGTTGTTGTACATTTTGAAATAATATAGTTTGGCCTTCGAAAACCAGTTCGGTGTGTTATCCGTATTATAACACATTGCAAAAAGGCAGAAATTTTGGTTTACGCTAAAACTTGTTGTATCGGTAGCGTAAGTTGTTAGGCTATTGGGAGATGTGCCGATTTTGACTCCTTTATACTCTTCAATGTACCAATCGACCCCAGTATTGAAAGTTCCAACATTTGTCATAAGAGTTTGTCTGTCATATCTAAAATTGACGCCATCGTAGTAAAACCCGTATCTGTTATTTTTATCATAAGCTAAAAAATGCCCTCCGCCTTGGAAGTTAATCTTGAATTCAAGTTTAGTATTGCTGTTTGGCTTAAAACCGGTATCAATATACTGCGTCCCTGTCGATTCAATGTATTCAACTTGCTGATAATCTGACGGAACGGCCGTGTTTTTATTTGCGGTATCTGTTGAAAAATTTTTCTCCGTTGTTGCTGTGTGAAAATCGCTATCAAAAGATAAATCGTTGTCGTCGGTTGTTGTTTTTTCTAATCCATAATTTGAGCTACTTCTTGCAAGTTTTATTGATGCCGGCTTTGGTAAGCGATTGTGAATTTTAAAGTATTCTTTCAGTGCCGATTTAATGTTTTGCATTTTTGTTTCGTCTGTCATTTTTGGAGTTATGTTTTTTAGATAAGAAATCGCAGGAATTGCAGTTGCAATGGACGCTCCAAGAATTCCTAAGACAACAGAAGTTTCAATCAACGAAACCGCTTTTTTGTATTTTTTTTTTAAAAAAAACAACACTCTCTATTATGTATTTTTGCCGTTTGTTGTCAATTGTTGTCATTTTAGTTTATCAAAAAATGAAGTAATTAGTTTTTTACATTCTTTCTCCATAATTGGATGATAAATTTCTGGTTTATGATTGCAAAAGTTTTGAGAAAAAAGCTTTATATTATTGATTATTGCACCGGTTTTTTTACTCTCGCAACCAATATAAATTTTTCCAATTTTTGCCAAAGCAAGTGCTCCGGCACACATAGGACAAGGTTCAAGAGTTATGTAAATGCTACAATTTGCAAGCCTGTCTGTTTTTAGTTTTTTTAATGCTTGATTTATGCAAATAACTTCCGCATGTTGTGTTGGATTGCTGTTTTTTATTGTTTTATTGCAACTTTTTGCCACTATTTTGCCGTTGTCATTATTCACAATCACACATCCAACAGGTATTTCATTATTTTTATTTGACGACTTTCTTGCCTCATCAATAGCAATTTGCATATAGTTTTGAAATGTTGTTTTATTCTGGTTTTTGTCTTGTTTTTCGTTTCTGCTTATTTTGTTTGAATTCGTAAAAGTCTTATTTTTCATAAAGATTTATTTTTGCTCTTTTATTTCTATTTATATTTGAATTATCGCTTTCTTTTGAAGATTTATTTTTATTCCTCTTATGCATTTTTATAACATTGTGAATTTTTCTTTTGTGTTTTTCGGTTAACTCTTGCGATAGTTCATTAAGAATTGTATAAATTGCTTCGGCTTCTGTTTTTGATATTTTTGCATTTTCGTTGAAGGACATACTGGTTTTATTCTCTGTGTTGTAGATGTATATTTCATTATTTAATTGCGTGGATTTGTTGACAATTTTTACATTATCATACAAAACAACAAGGTTTAAATTCGTATCAAAATAAGCAAAATTTGAAGTTGCATCAATGTCTTTGTTTATGATTTTTACGTTTTTTTCCAAAAATGTGCCAGTAATATTATATTTTTCATCAAAATAAGTTCGTGCAAACGCAGATTTTACAATATTGTTATCGGTCGTGAAAACAACTTTTTTTGTAAACTCCGCAATATGTTTTTCTCCGAAAACCTCCGCTTTTTCGCTCTTTATATCATACTTTTGTGTCGTGTTTTTACCATTTTTTGGCTTCATTTGTGTTTGAATGATATGCGAATTTTTTGTACTTAGTAAGTAGTTAGTTTTTTCATCGGCAAAAAAATTATCACCTGATAAAAATAAGTCGTCGTCGTTAATTTTAAACGGTAAGTCGCTTTGAGTTTGCCCGTCAAAATTTCCTGTTGCGGTTTGTGTGTGGATATAATTTTTTTTACCATTTTTCAAAAGCATTTCGTGCGGAATTTTAAACTCTTGTTTGCCATCATTTATTTCAATTTTTTCTGTGTCTCCTTCGTATATTTTTCCTCTTATGTGCGGGGTAATTATATGGTTTTGAAATAATAGATTGATTTTATTGTTTTTTGTTTCCGTTGTTTTGCTCCTGATTATCAATTTTTCTTCGTTTTTTAAAAATGTAGTCGTGTCTGCTTGTTGTGAAATAGTGCTTGTATTTTCCTTTGCAAAATGCTTTGTTTTAAAACCAGAATTTATGATTATAGCTCTTTTATTTATTGTCACGATGACGAAATATGAAATAATTGCCAAAATCGTGAAGCAAGTAAGGTAGAACCTGAAATAAAATGCGAGTTTTATATGTTTTATTGATTTTCCAATTTTTTTTACATTTTCTTTATTCACGTCTTTTAATTGCTTTTAAAAAAAGTTATTAAAATAGTCAAGACAGGTATTTGATGGTTTTTTTTAAGAGTGAAAAATCGCAAAGTTCATTTTTGAAAAAAGCAAAAACATCAAATATAAATGTTCTTTTTGTCGTTGAAAGTCTAATAGACGATTGCAAATCAAGAAGTATCGTGGACTTTGCAAATTATTGCTTAAAAAATGGTGCCTGTGTTGTTATTTTGACAAGGGAAAACAAGATTAGAAATTTTACAAAAAGTGGCATTTTTTTGGAGATTAAAAAAAACTTTTTTTTTAATAGTTCTTTTTTGACTTGGAAAATTTGCAGTTTGTGCAAGAAGTTTAAAATTGATTTAATTTGCAATTGTTGCAATGGTTTTTATTTTTCAATCAAGCTGGCTTCAAAGTTGTCTGATGCAAAAAACTCGGTTTTTGTTTATAACATTTTAGATATTTCCAGTAGAGCAAAATACTCGCTTTCAAAAGGTGTCGTTGAATATGACGCAATTTTTTCTTTTACTCATAATGTTTGTGATTTTTTATTAAATAATTACGAATTTGATGATAACAAACTTTATAATTTCAATGTTTCAGCCAATAAATTAGAGGCTCTGGATGATTTTATTGGCACCGGCAGAATTTGCGATATGCTTAAAGAAATTGGGGATACAAGTATAGATAAAAAAATATTGGTTTGCTTTTGCAATTATAGCGATACCGAAGTTTGTTGCGATATTCTAAAAGCTTTGAAGTTTTTGAAGAAAAGAGATGATTTTTTCTTTTTGTTCGTTGGAGATTTCAACAACACATCAAAGGAAAGGTTGGATTTGGTTAAAAAAATCAAGGAATTTGGGCTTTCTACATTTGTTCGTTTAAGTAATACAATTAGTGATCGTAGGGCACTTTTACAATTATCTTACGCAGTTATTTGCCTGCAAGATGATGACAAGAATTTTTTAAATTTTTATTGCGAAGCTGGTTTTATGAAAAAACCATTTATTACAACGACGTCAGTAAATTCAAGAAAAGCAATAGTTAATGGTAAAAATGGTTTTTTAATTAGGAAAAGCACGATTATGGATATTTATTCTTCTATTTTGGAAATTCTTGAAATGCCAGAGGATAGATATAACAAAATTTGTAAATATGCTTATGATTACGCAAATGAGTATTTTGACAACAGCGTTGCACATAGGAAAATTTTGGAAGAATTTTTGAGGCTTTGTAGCGGGAATAATGAAAAGCAAAAAAAAAATGTCTTGAAAAAAAATAATTCTTTTTTTAAAAGGAAATAAATCAATGCTTTTATGGCGGTTTATTTATCCGGTATTCAACCAAGCGGGAGTTCTTTGCACTTAGGAAATTACATTGGAGCTCTATTGAATTGGAAAAATATTATTAAAAACAGCAAAGATGGAGATAAGTTTTATTTTATGCTCGCCGATCTGCATACTATGACGAGTAAAAAAAATGCAGAGGAATTGAAAAAAAATATTATTTCACTTGTTGCGACTTATGTTGCTTGTGGCATCACTCCAAGTGAGAAAATTGTTTTTTTTCAGCAATCAAAAATTCCAGCACACTGCGAGCTTTGCTGGATTTTGTCAACGATTACACCATTGGGACAACTTGAAAGAATGACACAATTTAAAGACAAAAAAGGAAAGTTATCTACTGATGAAATAAATGCCGGCTTGCTATATTATCCAATTTTGATGGCAGCAGATATCTTACTTTATAAAACAAACTTTGTTCCAGTCGGAGAGGATCAGACACAACATATTGAATTTACGAGGGATTTAGTAGAGAGGTTCGATCGTTTGTATAATAGCGATATTTTTATAATGCCAGAAGGCTTGATTGATAAAACCAGTAAGAGAATTATGTCATTAGGCGACGGAAGTAAGAAAATGTCAAAGAGCATCGGTGAGGAGAGGGACAGGATTTTTTTAACAGATACGGACGAACAGATTGCTAAGAAAATAAAAAGTGCAAAAACAGATAGTATAATGGGAATTTTTTACGATAAAGACAGACTGGAGGTTAATAATTTGATAAATATTTATAGTGCAATCAGCGGCGGAAGTATTGAAGAAATAAGCGGAGAATACAAGGATAAAAACACAAAGCAATTTAAAGATGATTTGACGGATTTGGTTATAAATGCAATCTCGCCAATTAGAGAAAAATTGCAAGAATTAGAGCAGGATACAGATTTTTTGAAAAATATAATTGAAAAAGGAAGCTTTGAGGCAAATAATGTGGCAAGTAAAACTTTACTTGAAGTAAAAAAAGCCGTTGGGCTGATGTAGTGTAAAAATCTTGTTAAGTTGTCTTTATTTGTTTGGTTTTTTATATCAGATCTATAAATTTAATAGCAGTTTTAAAATAATTAGGTAATTCAATTGCTTTTTTTTTCATCCTTTGTTGGTAATGTCAGCTTTTCTTCGTTGCTATTTTTAAATTCTTCTCCGTCTTTTTCATTTTTGTCGTTTCCTTTTTTCTGTTTCATATTTTTCGTTTGCTGTTTTGTATCTTTTATTAGTTGTTTTATCAATTCAACATTTAGTTTTTTTTTTGCAGGTCGTGGGAAAAGTTCGCTATTATTTTTACTTTTTTGCTCGTTTGTTTGTTCGTTTTTTGGTTTAAGTTCAGCGTCTCTAACTGCAAAAACAAAGTCGGCAATTTTGTCGTCTATCGCAGAGAAATCTACTTTTATTTGTTTGTTTCCAGTATCGTCGCTCACAAAATCTATGAAATTGTAGCATAAAATCAATAAAATAAAAGGTTAAAAGTTAATACCTTGAAAATTATATTTATACTTGCAGACTCAGGTGAGCTATGCCTTTATCTAAAAAAAGAGTCAGATATTTGCGAAATAGACTTTTTCTTCCTGTGGCATACGAAACAAGTATGCAAAGAACGAAAGATGTTTCTGTTCTTCAAATGATGAACGCTCTACTAAAGGGTTGCAAGATCGGCTATGTTGCTTTCATTGTCGTAGCCATTGTTGGTATGCTTATTGACTGGAGCTATAGTGCTATTTTTACAAAATGGCTTGTTGAAATTGTAGAAAAAAGCAATGGCCAACATATAGAAATTGTTAACATCGTGGGTGCTTTATGCTTTTTTGGTTTTATATGGATGTTTGGTGATGCTATATTTAGAGTTGGTAGTTGGTATTATGCCAAGGTTTTGGAACCAATGATAGATGCGAAAATTAAAATAACATATCTGGATAGAACGATGAAAAATTCTTATGAGTATTTCACAAGTAGTTCTACAGGAAGAATAACAAGCGGACTTTATCGTGTCCTGTTCAATATCAAGTGTGTGTTTAAAAAGTTTGCGAGAAATCTTTGTCCTACTGCAACAACCTGCGTTATTTTATTGACATCCTTATTTTTCGTTCATTGGAGTTTAGGAATAATAACTATGCTTTTTGCAGTATGCTACTTTTCCATGTTTGCATTAACTTATAAAAAAATCTTTTATTTTCAGGGTAAAGCAACAGATGCTTACACAAGGACGACATCAATGATTACGGACGTGATAATGAATTTTCCAAGTGTTGTATTTTTTTCAAAAAAAAAATATGAGGTTTACAGAGCAAAAAGGATACAGAATTATGAATCAAAACGAATTGCGAGTGCAGGGATTTACTTGGAAAGGTTGAAAGTGTATCGTTGCTTACTCGGATGGATACTTTGCTGTGTTTTGTTTTATGCCGATGCGTTTTATCTTTATTATTTGGACAAGATTTCAATTTCCAATATTTTGTATTCTGTTGGTATTAACGGCTCTTGCTACGGAATGCTTTGTATGTTGCACGAGGATTTATTGGATATTATTGCAGATTTCGGTTCTATTCAAGAAGGTTTAAATATAATAAACGAGGGCAAGGTTGTTGAAGATGTCAAAGGTGGCAAAGAGCTGAAAGTTTCTGATGGAGAGATTTCTTTCAACAATATTTCATTTAGTTTTGGCAATAATAAGGTTTTTAATGGTTTGAAAATTGATATTAAAAAAGGTGAAAAAGTCGGTCTTGTTGGTCGTTCTGGTGCTGGAAAAACTACATTGGTAAATTTATTATTGCGAAATTTGTCGCCTAATAATGGAAGAATTTTGATTGACGGGCAAGATATAAATGGTGTAATGGACGAAAGTTTGAAGCAAAATGTTGCGATAGTATCACAAGATACAACTTTATTTAATCGTAGTGTGTTGGAGAATATAAGATATTCAAAACAGGAGGCAACATTTAAAGAAATTGTTGAAGCCGCGAAAATTGCAAATGCTCACGATTTTATAATGGATTTAGAATATGGTTATGAAACAAATGTTGGTGAAAAAGGAATGAGATTGAGCGGGGGGCAACGGCAGAGAGTTTTAATAGCTCGTGCAATTTTAAAGAATTCGCCTATTTTGATATTAGACGAAGCAACTTCGGCACTTGATGCGGAAAATGAAAAATATGTTCAAAAAGGCTTGGAGAATTTAATGAAAGGTAAAACGGTTGTTGCAATAGCTCATAAGTTGAATACTTTGAAAAATATGGATAGAATTATTGTTTTGCAAAAAGGTCAGATTATAGAAGAGGGTACGCACGACGAATTGATGCAGAAGGAAGGCGGTTTGTATAAAGAACTTTGGAACATTCAATGTTCTTCCGTATTGCAGGATGAGTAGTATGAATACTATTTTTGCACCAATTTGTCCGCTCGGAGGAAGTATTGTGAGCGTTAGATTTTCTGGAAAAAATGCTTTTGATATTTTAGATGTTTTTGCTGTAAGTAGGGAGGTTTATAGCAAAAAAGATTTATTTTTTACAAAGTTATTTTACAATGGCAAGCAATTTGACGAGGTGGTTGTAAAGATTTTTAGAGAACCACATAGTTTTACTGGTGAGAATGTTGTTGAAATAGATTTGCATGGAAGCAATATTTTATTGCGAGAGTTTTTAAAAATTTGTTCTTCAATCAAAAATTTTAAGTTTGCAACAAATGGCGAGTTTTCAAGGCGAGCTTTTTTGAATGGCAAAATGGATTTGATAAAGTGCGAAGGGCTAAATGCTTTAATTCGTGCAGAAACGAGGCGACAATATTTACTTGCAAATACGATTTTTACAGGCGAACTTTCAAGCAAATATAAAGAAATTCGTAAGAGGTTGATTGAAATTTTGACATTGATTGAAACAAATATAGATTTTTCCGAGGAGGAAGTTCCGCAGACGACTTTTGAAGATTTAAAGCTTATAACAAATGATTTAAAAACGATGGTTCAGGAGACTTTAAAAGATAAAAATGCCGTTGATAAAATTTTAAATGGGTTTTCAATAGCGATTATAGGTTCAACAAATGTCGGTAAGTCATCTTTAATGAATTTGATTGCAAAAAGGAACGTCGCAATTGTTTCACCGATAGCGGGGACAACAAGGGATGTTTTGTCTGTTGATGTGAATTTTGATGGCTATAAGGCAACTTTTTATGATACTGCTGGCATGCGAGAAAGTGAGGACATTATAGAACAAGACGGCGTAGCGAGGGCAAAGAAATTAGCAAAAGATGCGGATTTGTGTTTGATTGTTTTTGATCAAATTGAGGATTTTGTTGATAAAAAACGAGATTTTGAGGAGATTTATAAAAACGTCATTTTTGTTTTAAATAAAAGTGATTTATTTGAATACAACAAGGATATCCAAAACATGAGTGATGCTGTGATTATATCTGTAAAAGAGAAGAAGAACATTGAATTTCTGTTGCGAAAAATTGAGGAAAATTTGATTTCAAGTATAGACGAAAATCGATCGCCACTTTTTGCAAACGAAAGGCATTATATTTTGCTTGAAGATTGCCTGAATGTGCTTGAAAATATTGATTTTATAAGTATGCCAATAGAAATAATAGGTGAAGAAATGAGACTTGTTTGCGATAAAATCGGAAAAATCGTTGGAGATGTCTACACGGAAGATGTTTTAGATAACATTTTTAGCAAGTTTTGCATTGGAAAATAAAGATTATGGCAGATGTTTTGTTGATAAATGGAGAGACTTACGATAAATTAGAAACACACAAGAAGGGTTTGCAACATTTTGCTTTTTCTGTGTTTTTGTTTAATACAAACGGCAATCTTTTAATTCAAAAACGAGCAAAAAACAAATATCATTCAGGTGGGCTGTGGAGTAATTCTTGTTGTAGTCATTTTGCAAATTTGAAGGAGTTTTCAAATAAAGAGGAAATTATTAAAAGAAGATTAAAAGAAGAACTTGGCATTGAATTTAATGGCGAGCTACAATTTATTGACATCTTTGCTTATAAAGCGGATGTCGGAAATGGTTTGGTTGAAAATGAGGTTGATTATATTTACAAAGGCTTGATAAAAGTAGATGACACAGAATTTCATCTTAACGATAACGAAGTTGAAGAAGTGAAGTTTATCGGAATCGATGAGTTAAAAAGAGAAATTTCTTTAAAACCAAATGAATATACAAGCTGGTTGAGGCTGATTTGTGATAGAGGATATTTTTAAGGTTTCTGTTTTTTGTATTTTTGTCAAACAATTCCGTTCGCCTTTTGTTCGGTAGCTTTTTTATCGGTCATTTTTTGATTTTTTGGCCGATTAAATCCAAGTTTTAATTGTGCTATATTTTCTATTTTTTTATAGATATTTTCAAGTTTTTTTAAGTTTCTTCTTTTTTTTGAGTAATCAAGCATTTTAACGTCGCTCTCGTTATCCATTATAACACACAAACATTTTATTTAAAATAAAAACAAATTCAAATTTTAAAAAATCATTATTTGATTGAATTTGGTTTTTTCAAAATTTCTAATGTCCTTCAGCACAGGCTTCGCTGATATAAACACAAGCAAAGATTGAAAAAATATAAGCCTGTAAGAATGCAACGAATAGTTCAAAAGCCATCATAATTGACAAAAAAGCAAATGGGAATACTCCAAAAACCCCCATCATAACAACAAAGAAAGCTATAACGTCAAGCATAACGTGACCGGCTATCATATTTGCCGCAAGACGTACAGAAAGACTGACGGGGCGAACAAAATAGGAAAAAACTTCAAGAACAAACAAAAGAGGAACAAGCCACCAAGGCGTGCCGGCTGGAACGAAATGTTTAATGAAACCAAAAATTCCTCGTTTTGCTATTGTTATAAATATACATAGTGTAAAAATCACCATCGCCAATGCGAATGTTATAGAAATATGCGAAGTTTCGGCAAAAGCAGTTGGAATAAGCCCAATGAGGTTAAGAAGCAATACAAAAAGGAAGATTGAAAATACAAATGGAATGTATTTTTTTCCTTCTTCACCAAGAGAACCCTGAACGATGTTTTTTATTGTTGAAATAAACATTTCAAGTGCTGATTGTGCTCGCGATGGGATGAGTGCATTGTTTTTTTTTAACAAAAACCCAAAAGCAAGTGCCAAAAAGACAACAAAACCCATTGCAAGCGAGCCGTTTGTGATGCTGAAATTATAGCCAAAAAACTCTATGTTTATAAAGTTCTTCAACTCAAATTGATGCATTGGATTTATCGTTTCAGCCATACCCTGATACATCGCAATATTGCAGTTTTATTTTTCAAGCTATTTTAAAGAAAAAATTAACGTCTTCTTGATGGTTTTTGTTTTTTCTTTTTGAAGAATTTTATTCTTGAAAATAGTTGTTTTGCTAAAAGCTTGAAGGTTTTATTTGTGGCTCTTCTTTCTTCTGTTGCGGCATTAAATTTTGCAACGATTGCGTGGTAAAGTTCTTCTGCGGTATTGACATCGCCTTGTGTATCCGTTGAGCGTAAAATATATTCCTCGTTTCTATCAAAGTTGTGTTTTTTGGTGATAATCTTTACATTATATTTTCTTTGTTTATCTTCTATCTCTCTTATGTGTTGAACGACTAAGTGATTTATAACATCAGGGCAGGCTACGACTTCAAGGAATTCTCTTTTTTTACTTGGGTTTGTTTGCATATTTTCATCAATACTATCAAGTATGTCCGTTGAAACAATTGCCGGTGCTTTTACATATCCAGTTCCATTGCAATGTTCGCATTTTATTGTCATCATTTCATTTATATTGCTTCTTGTTCGTTGTCTTGAAATTTCCACAAGTCCAAATTGACTTATTTTTGCAATTTGCACCCTTGCTTTATCAAACATAAAAGCTTTTTGTAGTTCTTTCTCCAAAATATGGCGATTTCTTGGCTCGTTCATGTCTATAAAATCAACAACGATAAGTCCGCCAAGGTTTCTTAATCTTAATTGTCTTGCTACTTCAGTAGCTGCTTCAAGGTTGGTTTGCAATGCCGTTTCTTCAACATTTTTGCCGTGAATAGAATGTCCGGAATTTACATCAATAGAAACAAGTGCTTCTGTTGGAGATATTACAAGATAGCCACCGGAAGGAAGTTTTGCCTGCGGAAGCAATAACTCATCTAATTTTTTGTCTATCTCATATTTTTTAAATATCGCCATTTTGTCTTTGTATAGTCTAATTTTTGGCAATTCGCTTGGCATTACGGCTTTTGCGAATGCAACAACATTTTCGTATCCTTCTTCTCCTCTTATTATAATTTGAGATTTTGGGCTACTCTCGTAATTATCGCGAATAATTTGCTCTACTATGTTTATTTCTTTATAAATTTCACCTCCACCAACTTTTGAGTGCATTGTTTTCTTACATATTTCATCCCACAACCTGACAAGATTGTTGTAATCGTTCAATATTTCATCCTCCGTAGCCTTTAAGCATTCCGTCCTAACAATAATTCCGGAACCTTCTTGAATGTTGAGTTTTTTCAACATATTAAGTATTTTTTTTCTTTCTTCGTAAGAAGAAATTCTTTTTGAAATATTTATTCCGTTGTTTCCGTTTGGCATAAATACACAATACCTTCCCGCGAGGCTTATGTACGTGGTTAAAGAAACGCCTTTATTTCCTCTTTCATCTTTTGTGACTTGGACAAGAACAACTTGACCTCTCTTTATGACTTCTTGAATAGCGTATTTTTTTTGTGTTGTTTTGAAGTTTATATCGTTATTCTCATCTTCGTCAATGTCGTCAATTCTGCCGTATCTGCTATGTTTTAAAAGCTCTTGTTTGTCTCGTGTTGGTATATGGTAATAATTTGGATGTATTTCCGCAAAAGGTAAAAACCCTGCTTTATCGCCACCATATTCAACAAATGCCGCTTGTAAAGAGTATTCAACACGAGTTATTTTGCCCAAGTAGATATTTGATTTTATTGTTTTCTTTTGGTTATTTTCAAAACTAAAATATTCTAACTCATCAGCATCGTTTAAAACTGCTATTGAATAATTATTTTTTCTTGAACAATCTGCTATTACTTTTGACATAAAAATACTAAAATCTCTTACTATATTTGTAGTCGCCGAATAAAATGAATATACTAAGTCAAAAGTTTGATAGAAAGTCAATCAAACATTTGCACTTGAAAGCGTATCAATAAAAAAATATTCCATAAATCTATAGTATAATCAGTTTATACAAACAACCAAAAAACAAGTCTTTTATATTTTTTTAAAATCAAGATTGTTTTTACATCAAATATCAATAAATAAATTTGTGATTTTTAGTTAAAATGGTATTTATATTAGTATAGCGTTGTTATATGTCAAATTACGATCCAAATAGTCGCGAAGCACTTATTGATAAAATGTTTTTTCAAATAGATAAAAACAAAGATTTTAATTTGACGAAAGATGAATTTATTGATTTTTATACAAATCATTCAGATTTACGCGAAAGAAAGACGGAAGAGCAGGCAATAAAGCTTTTTGAGGATAGTCTACCAACGGTTAACTTGAATGGCGATGATAAGATATCTTATGGCGAATTTTGGAGAAATTTGTGTGCAGACCAAGATATATCAAAAAATACAATGAAAATGTTGGTTAATGATAAGATGGTTGATGAATTCTTTGGCATGTATGATCTCAACAAAGACGGAGTGGTAACACAAAGTGAAATTGCGGAAGTTGACAACAGTAGAGATCAAGAACAAAATAACAACAATGTTCCAGAGAATAATGATAACACCCCAGAGCCTTCCGAAAATGACAATCCAGACAATTCTGCCGACGATAATCAGGAAAAAACCAATAATAATACTGAAAAAAACAACAATGCGACGAGTAAAGGTTTAAGTACTGGCGCGATAATTGGAATTGTTGTTGGTGCCATAACTTTGGTCGGGATCATTATAGCTGTGGTGGTTATGCTTTCTAAAAAGCAAAAAAGTCAATACAAAAATATTCACAATCAAGTTCAAGAGAATTTAAAGAGCAATCAAGTGAGTGAAAGTCACACCGTTCAATAAGCAATAATGCTTTTTTAAAAAAGTTTTGATGTTTTTTTTATTCTTTCAACTTTTGAAATATGATTTTCAATTTGACTTTTATTTTTCTCAATTTTATAGATGAGTGTCTTATGAAACCAAAACTCAAAAAGATGCGTAAGTTACGTAATTCAAATAAAACAAAAGATGGTGTGAAGAAGTCTAATTATAAACTGAAAGTAAAGTCTTCCGCAAAGAAGAGATTTTCGCTAACTGCAAATGGTTTAGTAAGAGCTACACAAGCGAATAAAAGACATAATATGAGAAAGAGATCTTCAAGACAAATAAGAGAATTAAGAGGAACAACTTTCTTGGTAGAGGAAGCACCAATGTTGAAAAAGGTTTGTAATTTACATTTACATTAGTTCGGTTTTATTTTTTTTGATTTATGGCAAGAGTAAAAAGAGGTACAACAACTCATTATTATCATAAAAAGGTTTTAAAAAAAGCAAAAGGATATAGAGGAAGAAATAAAAATTGTTTTCGTATAGCGAAGGAAAGAGTTGAAAAGGCAGGACAATATAACTACAGAGATCGTCGTGTTCGCAGAAGAGAGTTCCGTTCTTTGTGGATTGTTCGCTTGAACGCAGCAGTTAGGGAGTTTGGTTTGAAATACTCTACTTTTATAGATAGACTTTCAAAAGCCGGCATCGTTTTAAACAGAAAGGTGCTTTCTGATTTGGCTATAAACAATCCTAGTGTTTTTAAAAGTATCGTTGAAAAAGTTGCAAGTAAATAGAAATAGAGTTAGTTGGCATTTTGTGCTTACTATCATTTATTGCTTTTATGGTATTATATCTATAATTTTTGTTTTCAGCATATCGTCTGGTGTTATGCCTTTTGGGAAGAATTCAAATATTGATTGCGGATCGTAGTCTTTCTTTGTCAGTGGTGCACCGACCGATTTTGGCAACACATCTTCTATTCCTACGGCTTGAAAATCTGAAATGCCTTTGACAATCCAAGTTTTGCCATTATAAACTTTCATTCCAGAAGGATTTATAAAAGGAAATTTTTTTGTTTCTGCGTCTAATGTTGTGATTTTAATTGGCTTGGATTTACTTGGTTTATCGCCTACAAGCCCAATTTCCTTTAGATGAAACATATTATTTATTCCTTCTTCCGTTGGCGTAAAAGCCTTTTCAAGCTCATCCTGTGTTGTAAAAATATATTCTTTTAAAAAGCCTTTAACTTTTACGACATCATCGGCAGGTTTTTCCTCTACTTTTATATCTGGCATTTTTGGTCTGTCAAATAATTTTTGAGGTTTCTCATCTTTTAGATCTTTTGGTATAAAATTTGGAACTCTATTTGTCTTATCGTTTGTGTCCGGTAATAAATCAATGTTTTTTAAAATAATATCTTGCGGGTCAAATGAGCACAAACAGATGACGAAAACAATGACTTTTGAAAATAAAAATAAAAAAGCAAAAACTCTTGATTTAAGCAATACTGCGACACTTTTCATCAAATGATTTTAGTATTTTTTTCAAAAAAATCTACATCGCGAGTAAGTTGTACTTTGCTACTTCTGCGATGCTTTTTATCCTCAAATCTTGGTCTATAATGTTTATTGTTTTGCTATATCTCAAAAGATTTGCATTTTTACAGGTGGCGACAACTTTAAATTGTTTTTTTTCGTTTTCAGTAAGAATATTATTTACAATGTTGTCGCAAGCTCCCATAATGCCATTAAAAACTCCGCAATTTAGTGCATTGTATCGTGTTGTTGCGTGTGTTTCACGGGTTTCTTTAATAACTATTTCCGGATAAACTGAATCTTGTTTATGAACAACATTTGCGAGTGTATCCATTCCTGGAAAAACAACATAGCCGTTAAATTCGTTGTTTATGCAAGCCCCAAAAGTGATAATTGAGTCAAAATTTATAAAAATTATATTATCACCATAGTTTTTACTGCAAGCATAACAGCCGGCAAATAGGTCATTTGGAACCTCGTTTATGTCAATATTGTTGTATTGTAATGGAATGATGTTGTTTGTGATAATTATAGGTTCAATTTTGATGTATTTTTTCAAAAAATCTGCAATTATATGGTTGAATTTTGGTATTGTGCTTAAAACAGCGGCGTACGTAATATCATCTTTCCCTATTTTTAAGTAATCAAAAACATTTTTTATTTCCAAGACATATTGGTCTATTGTTTTTTTGTTTTCTGTTGAGATACTGAATTTTGAAACAATTTTTCCATCATCGTTTAAAACTCCAAACTCAATTTCAAGTGAGCTTACATGTATAGCTAAGAACATACGAAACAGGTTGATTTGTTTGTTTTAAAAGTAAAGTTTGAATTTTGTTGCTGATTCTGTAAAATGTTCGCGTGAAAACATCAACCAATGCAAACACCGCAAAGAGCAATATATTAAATCTTGATGATAATAATATTGCGAAAATAAATACTCTTGGAGAGGTAGCGAAGGCAATAAAACAATATGAAACAGAAAATGAAAATCTAAATGTTCAGATTACAAACACGGAGTTGAAATTGAAATCGTTTGAAGAAAGTAAACCTGCTAAGGTTCAAAAAGCCGAACAAGAAAATGTTAAATTGAACGAAATGCTAACAAAACTCGGACATTCAACGGAGAAGATTGAAAAACTAACAATTCCAAAACAGCTCGGTAGTATTATTACAGATTTAGAAAATGACTATGGAATTACTAAGTCTACTTCTGGAGACTTTCTTGCTATAAGCGATCGTGATAAGATTTACAAAGTTTTGATAGACGAAACAAAATATAAACAATTAATTGACAAAATCAAAGCCAACATCGGGAAATATCCAGGTGGTGCTGAAGATTTTATAAAACATATTAAAAATATGTTGATCGGATATTTGGAAAAACAACAAAAGGGCAACAATCAAATCATTAGCAATTATGAAAACCAAAAACAAAGTTTGATAAAAGCGATTACGCAAAAAAAAAGCAAGTTAAGTGCAAATAATGGGATATTGGAAAAGTTGAGGAGTAGAGAAAAAGAAATTAAAATAAATCAAGAGAAAGATGATGTAATCCAGCAAATATTAGCTTTGAATAAAACAGAAGACGAGAATAATTTAAAAACCAAAAAGATAGAGGACTTGAATAAAATACTAGAACAAGAAAAACAGGAGGATAAAGAACACCAAGAACGACAAAAAAGAGCGGTCACTATTTGTAAAGGCATTGATAAAATGGAGGAACTGATCAAGAAAAAACTTGAGGTAGCAAAGCAAATTAAGAATAGTATAACGAATAATCCTAATTACAATAGGGTAAAGGATAGGAAAGGTGATAAGGGTTTTTCAAATTTTGAACAGGAGTTGGCAAGCCGGTATTCGCGATATGCGGATACTTATAGCCAGTTTAAAACTGCGTATTTGGATAAATATTATAATAATGTAAAGGATTACATTTTAAATCCAGATCAAAACACTTATATAAAAGGTAATTTAGATATTTATGAAAAAATAGGAAAAGGTGAAATTGGCAAATCAGATCAAGATTTGGAACATCTTTTGTATCAAAAATTCAATAATCTTTCAGATGGCAATTTGACACAACCTTATGATTTAGATGAACTTGAAAAAACATTTAATGAGTTGGTCGCAAAGCAACAACAAGAAGAAAAAGAAAAACAAGAAGCCATCCAACAACAACAAGAAGTAAAAGAACAAGAAAAACAAGAAGCTAACCAACAACAAGGAGTACAACAAACTGAATTAAATGATGAAAGTAAAGATAATTCAAATGTAGAAGAGTATCACGATGAAAACGAAGAAGAGCATGGCGAGGATTTTGGAAACAAAGAAGGTAATGAAGAAGAAAATTTACACGATAATGAAAATAATGATAATGAAAATAATAATATTCAAAATAATAACGACACAACTGGCGTTTTTCAAGAAAGTGGTTTGAACCAAGAATCTCAAAATGTAAATTTACAAAATAATACAGAAGCAAATAATTCCGCAAACAATCATACGGAAGGTTTATTGAATATGAATAATGGCGAAGGTTTTAATGGTGGGCAACCTTTAAATAGTGGTGATGATAATCTAAACAATAACAATCTCGACAGCAATGAAGAAAACGAAGCAGAAAACGGAGGTTTTGCAAATCCTTTTAAAGGAGTTTTTGGCGATAACATTTCAGAACAAAACGAAGAACACAAACACAATGTTGAAGAACATTTTGATGAAGAAAACAACGGCGAAGGTGCCGGAGAACATCAAGATAATGATTTTCAAAACAAGCCAAACAATGAAGAAGGGTGGGCTGAGACCGATCTTGAAAATTTCCTAAACGACCCAAATCCAGTTGAGAATAGTAGTAATCATAAAGGTTATAATAATGTTAAAGCGAATAATTTGGTTCCTTCGAACGAAACAAACAACGCAGTTAGTAACAATATCAACAGCAACAATACGGAAGGTTCGCATGGAAACAATATAGATTTTTATCATTCTAACGGCCAAGCCGAACAACCTGAAAGTAGTTTTTATGGCCTTGGTAATAGCGGTGATAATGGACAGATAAATAATGTAAATAATGCAAATAATGCGAATAATAATGGCTCTGGTTATGGAGATGATTTTTCAAATAATGGTCAGGGTATCGGTTTTTATGGTGAAGGCAATTTGAACAATAATTCACAAGAACAACAAAATAATAACAATTTACAATATCAGAGTAGTAATCATGCTGGCGAAGTCTTTGATGTCGATCACAATAATCAACAAAATGGTGGGACTTTCGGAAAAAACAATTATGGAAAAAATGGTTATTTCTATAATCAAAGTGTTAATAATGGGGGTTTTTCGCAAACAATCGGCAACGATAACAATCCGATGCTACAAAATGAAAATAATTATACTTCTTCAACAAGTGCGGATAGTAATTTTGTAAAAAATAATCAAAATAATTTTGATTTTGTTTCAAAACATGGTTATAATTCAGGGTGGCATAATATGACGACAACAAATAAAGATAGCGAAGTTTTCTTCACATCTACACCTGGCTCGATTTGGGAATCTAATGATGAGCAAATAAAAAAAGATAGCAATGAGTATCCTATATTTGCGGATAACTATAAAACTCTGACATCAGTTGGAACGACAACAAAACAAAACACAAGCAAAACTGGTGCTTATACGAAAGAGAACATGGAGTATTTAACGAACGAAAAGATGGAACAGGGAAATATGCATCATCAAAAAACAGAAGATTTTTTGCAAGACATTGAAGTTGAACGAGGCTCAATGTCAGATCTATTAAGAGGAGATATTTGTAGTGTTTTCACTGATAGGTTTAAGAATGAGCTTGCAAAATTGCAAGATCAAATGGCCACCGATGGAACGAAGGATGTACGCAATTTTATTGAAAGCATTGCAAGTAAATTAAGAAGGTTTGGGAAAAACGTTGATTCGTTTGACATAAATGGCATCAAGAACGCGGTGGATGGTTTAAGTGATGAAGAAAAAATGGTTTTTTTCAATCAGTTAGATACCAATTTTCCTAATTTATTTAAAGGTGAGAGAACTAATGTGCGTGCAACCATTGATAATTATAAAAGAGCTATGGACGATGCTATTTCTGCAAAAGAGGATGCAGCGAAAAATGCAACGACAAATGAGAAATTCACCAAGTCCATACAGAATGGTATCGATTTTTATAAGCAAGAATACGAAAGATTAAAGACAGAGTATTATGATAGCATATGGGGAGGCTTTAGGGCTTTTTTTCATATGGAGAGTGCTGCTATGAAAATTGCAAAGAAAGAATTGAATAAGCAACGTGAGTTGATGAAAGCAAAAATAGCAGATAGCACGGAGACTATAAAAAAAGCACTTGGGGCGAAAGAAGTGGGTGGCAAATTTGAAATTGATCCGGAAGACAAAAAAACAGCCAGCAGAATTCTTGAAGGTCTCGTTGAAGCTAAACTTGATAAAGTTAATGATGCAAGTAAAATTAACACACAGTTGGAAAAGTTTGATGTAAAACTTGATGCAAATGGAAGAGAAACGATAAATAAACAAACTACTTTGTTAAAACTTGACAACGATCTGATAAAAGAAGCCGACAATCAATACACAGCAGGTGTTAGCAATGCAATAGGGAATAAGAAAAAAATAGATGGTTTAATGAAGAATTTCTAAAGAAAAGTACAACTTAAAAATACACCAAGGAACCCTCCTCTGCTATTGTGGCATAAACAGGAAATCATCGACGTATGGCGTTAAAAAAAGAACACACGGTAATTGTTAACAATGCCACGCGTTTCTAACACTTAAACGGCTTTCCAGTTACCACACTAACGATTGCAGGAGCACCAAATATTGCACCAGCACCGAGAGCAATAGCCAAGACCAAAGACCAAGTGACTTTACCAAGGAAGAACATTATACCAACAACTATCACGACAACGCCGACAACAGCACGACCAGCATTTCCAGTGACGACATTCATAAGATTACAAATGGCTTGTCCGAATGCGTTATCTTCACCGCTTCCACCAACGGAAACACAAATTCCAACGAGTTCGGTATTGCTTTCAAGTTCCCCGTCATCAAATTGTGCTTCAAATCTGTTTGAACTTCCCGGTTTTGTCACACAAGTATTTTTCCCAAGAACTTTGCAATCACTATCAACAAAACAATATGCTTCTCCCGGAGGATTACACATATAAATTGGTGTATCGTATGTTAATGTGCTTTCAATAGCTTCACAGCTTGAGTTTTTTACACTTGAATATTGTTCACAAAGAGATTGGTCGCCAGTACTTCTGTCCTCGTTGTAGCAATTAACTGCAACACCTTTTTCACCTGACTTTATTTTGTAACCAACTTGGCTGTCTGCCGAATATGAAAACGGAGCGAGAAACAAAAAAGTAAAAAGAGAGGATAAAATAAAACTCTTTCTCATAGAGAAAAAAACAACGTTGACTTTTGAAAAAACCATTCTTTTTATTGTCAAGATTATTTAATTTTTATGGTTACGATAACTTTTATAAAAGGTGATGTAAGTAAAAAAGTTGATGCAGAAGTTGGAAAAACTTTGCTTCAAGTTGCTGAGGAGAATAATATTGAACTCGTTGGTGCTTGCGGTGGTTCTTGTGCCTGTGGAAGTTGCCACGTTTATATTGACGAGGAAACTTTAAAAAAAATAGAACCAGCACAAGAAGAAGAGGAAGATGTTCTTGACATTGTTTTTGATTTAAAGCCGAATTCAAGGCTTGCTTGTCAGGTTGTTGTGAGCGAAGCTATGGATGGGGCAATTATAACAATTCCTGAGTAAATCAAATAGTTGCAATGTTTTTATGGGTTTTGAAATTGCTCCTTCGTTAATTTGTTTTGATTTTTTGAGGTTAAAGGAGCAGTTTTTTATTTTGCAAAAGCACGGCATAAGCAATTTGCATGTTGATGTAATGGATGGTGTGTTTGTAGAACAAATAACAATTGGCGAGGATTTTGTAAGGCAAATAAAGAATGGTTTTGAAGGCTTTTTTTTAGACGTTCATTTGATGGTTATAAATCCAATTACAAAAGTTAAAACTTTTGTTGAAGCAGGAGCGGGTTGTATAACTTTTCACGTTGAAGCTTGCAAAAGTTTGGAGGAAATAGTTAAATGTTGTGAAGAAATTAAAAAAAATGGAGCAAAATGTGGCATTGTGTTAAACCCAGAAATAGATGTTGAAATTGTTGAAGAAGTTTTAAAAAAAACTTTCCTTGATAAGGTTTTGATTATGTCCGTAAAGGCTGGTTTGTCAGGGCAAAAGTTTATTGAAAATACATTTTTAAAGCTCCAAAAGTTGGATGAGATTTTGAGAAAATTGAACCTTAAAGATAAAATTGAGGTTTTTGTTGATGGTGGAATAAATCTTGAAGTTTTACCTAAAATATTGCAAGAAAACATAAATGGTGCTGTTGTCGGCAGTGCATTGCATAAGATTAAACTTGAAAATCAGGATAGAATATTGAATTTTGAAAAAAATCTTGCAGATTTTCGCAATGTTTTGAGTTCAAGTGAAATTTAATTAAATCTATAAATTAAACATTCAACAAATAGTTTTAGAAAATAACTTTTCTTGTCTTCCATAAAGTTTTTTATTTGTTTTCTGTTTGTTGTTTTTAGATATGGCAACGAATGGCTTGAACCTCAAAAATCTTTATCAAAATGAATATTCTTTTGAGGAAACAATAAATGAAAATATGTTTAAAATTGAAAGTTTTGAGACACTTTCAATAAAAAGTAAAATTACAAATTCCGCAGATGATGAGGTTGTTGCAAAAGAGCTTTATTTAATAGATATAAACGACGATGTTTTATTTAAAGACAAAATCAATCAAGTTGCTTGTTATAACAATAATCTTGGTTGGATTTTTTATAGTCCAAAAAAAGGGAATATAGCTTTTTTGAAAAATGAGGAAAAATTTATTTATTACAATGGAAATTCGTGGAATGATTTGATTTTGTCAAATGGAGATGGCGGAAGTTCTACGCCTGAAAATTTTGATGCCACTGAATTTATGAAAAAATACAACAATCTTGAAGATTTGGCGGACGTTCAAGAAGCTCGGGAAAATTTAAATGTTTATTCAAAAAGTGACGTTTATAGCAAGGAAGAAAATTATTCAAAAGATGAGGTTTATAACAAAACAGAAATTGATGAAAAATTCAGCGAATTGCCAACGGATATTTTTAACATCAGCGGAGAAGGCGGAAGTGTTGACACGAGTAATTGTTTAAAACGAGCGAATAATTTAAGCGATTTGACGGATGTAGAAACGGCAAGAACAAATTTAAATGTTTATTCAAAAAGCGAGGTTTATGGTAAAAATGACGTTTATAGTAAAGGCGAGGTGGATAATAAACTTGCAAATATTGAATTAAATGGCGAGATCAATGTTGACACAAGCGATTGTTTAAAGAAAGCAAATAATTTAAGTGATTTGGCAAACGCAGGAACCGCAAGAACAAATTTAAATGTTTATTCAAAAAGTGAAGTTGATGGTAAAATTACAACAATAAATACCAGCATCACGACATTAACAGAAAATACTTTTGATAAATCGAAGAATTTAAAAGACATTTCCGACCAAGACACGGCTTGCCACAATATTGGAACATTGAGAGATTGGGAAATAAGAAGATGCGGAGATTATAAAATTTCTGCCGTTTCTTACGACCACGATAATTGGTATATTTGTGACGGAAGAGAATTGAGCAGAGCAAATTATCCTGAATTATTTAATGTTATAGGTACAACCTGCGGAGCCGGAAATGGTTCGACAACGTTTAATTTACCAGATTTTAGAGATAAAACAATTTGGGGAGCAAATGGAAATTTAAATCAAACCAAAACATCCGGTCTGCCAAATATTACAGGTGAACTTTATGCACGAAACGGGGGAGGCCATTGGGGTTTTATTTCAAATGTTTCCGGGGCAACACAAAATGGAGCATTTTACACAACCGGCAAAGGCACATATTCGCAAATGGTGCAAACAGGTGCTGGTTATGCTAGTGGTAATACTTTGTTTGATGCATCAAAAAGCAATAATATTTATGGCCGTTCAAATATAGTTCAACCGCCAGCAATTTGTGTAAATGTGTTTATTTGTGTGAGGTAATTTCGTTACTTAGTTGTTTTTTTTTATATTCACTTTTTTAAAGTATGATTGTTGTTCTTGACTTTAATTGAAACATTTGTTTATTAAGTCGTATCATTCTTAGCTGTTTTTATTATGGGGTTTTTTAGTAGGAAAAAAAACACTGACGAAGTTGTTAAAAATCAAGAGAACGGCAAAACAGATGTTTCTACAGAAGAACTGGAAAATGTTGATAACGGATTAGACAAAGAGCAACAAATGCAAGTAGAAGGTGATTTAAATCATAATGATGCAGACAATACCAATACTAATTCAATGCAGAATGCCACAGGAGTGCAAAACGAAGAAGCAAATGAAAATGGGGCAGAAAACGATATGGAAGATGAAAATATTTTCACAGACGGTGATAGCGAAGAAGAAAATAATACAAGAACTGAGAATTCAATAGAGAGAGCCGGCGGTGTTATTGAAGGAATCGCAGAAATTAGCGATGATAGTGTAAAGGAAAATAAACAAGTTAATGCAATTTTGAATGATAAGAAAAATGCTTTTTTGTTTTCAAAGAGCAATAAAGTCAAATCGTCACAATCGCAACCACAAGAGCAGGGCGAGCCAGAAGTAAAATTGAGGTCGTTTTTAACAAGCAATCAAAAGAAAAAAAACAGCATTCTTGAAACATTGGTTGATAAAGGTATATTAACAACCGATCAAGTTAGAGTTGCGGAGACAGAGGCGGGGAAAAGTGGCGACAGCATTGTTGATGTGTTAGTAAAATTGAACTTTGTTTCCGAGTCTGTTATTCACGGAATTTTTGAAAACAAACAAGCGGACAGTAGTAATAAAGTAAATCTGGCGGAAATGATTCCAGATATGGAATTGTTGAAAAATATACCAATATCGTTTGCAGTTGAGCACAATGTAATTCCAATTTCCGCAAATGATAAGGAGGTAAAAATTGCAACAAGTAATCCTTATGACATTGTTTTATTAGACCAAGTTTCCGGAATGTTTGGTGGTAAGGAAATCAACGCAATTCCTTATTCAGAAAGTGAAGTAATGGCCGCTGTTGATAGGTTTTATAAAGGTAATATCGTTGCAAATTTATCAGATATTTTGAACGAGATGGAAGTCAATATTGATAAAGTCAAAAACGAAGATACTCAACAGGAAAATACTCCGGTTGTTAAGTTTGTAAATGCCTTGCTTTATGAAGCAATAAGAGCAGGCGCAAGTGATATACATATTGAACCGGATGAGCTTTTCGTAAGAATAAGATTTAGAATTGATGGTGTTTTGATGAATAAAACCATAATTCATAAAGTTTATTGGACTGGAATTTGTGTGAGGGTAAAAGTTCTTTCAGGGATGAATATTGCCGAAAGCAGAAAACCGCAAGATGGAGCTATGAAAATGACTTTACAGGGACGCGAAATTGATTTCCGTGTGTCGGCAATTCCAACTTTATACGGCGAAAACATCGTAATTCGTGTACTTGATAAAACGCAAGGTTTAATGACTTTGGAGCAACTTGGATTTAATAAAACAAATATGAGGCTTATAAATTTGGCCTTACAACGTCCAGAAGGTATTATTATCGTGACGGGACCGACGGGTAGCGGAAAAACAACAACGCTTTATTCAATTTTAGCGATGATTAACAAAATTGATGACAACATAATGACGCTTGAAGATCCTGTTGAGTATAGACTTCCAATGATAAGACAGAGTGAAATAAATCATCGTTCTGGTTTTGATTTTGCCTCTGGTTTGCGTTCAATGCTTCGTCAAGACCCCGATATTATATTCCTTGGAGAGATTAGAGACCAAGAAACCGCTGAAATAGCGGTAAGAGCTTCAATTACAGGGCACAAGGTTTTTTCAACGCTTCATACAAACAGCGCTTTATCCGCAATTACACGTTTAATCGACATGGGCGTTCAGTCGTATATGTTGAGCGATAGTTTATGTTGTATTATAGCTCAACGGCTTGTTCGTCGTTTATGTGATAATTGCAAAAGAGCACAGACAATACCGCAAAATATGTGTGATGCTTTGTATTTGCCGAGCGGAAGGGAATATACAATGTGTGTTCCGGTTGGCTGTGAAAAATGTTATCAAACAGGTTATAAAGGTCGTGCTGTTGTGAGCGAAGTGCTGTTTGTTGACAATGATTTACGAGATGTAATTTCAAACAATCCTACAATGAAAAAAATAACAGATGTAGCAAAAGATAAAAACTTTATTTCGATGCAGAGAGACGTGATTTTGAAACTTGTAAATGGAATAACTTCTTGGGATGAGGCGTGCCGTGTTGTAGATATGACAAATTACGTGAGAAGTATGGCTTCTTAAATATGAAGTTGATTGTTTGCCTTGGTAATTACCCAAAAGAATATAATTTAACTCGTCATAATGTTGGTTTTATAGTTGGTGATTTTATTCAAGAAGAGTTTAATTTTCCAAGTTGGAAAGAGGAAAAGAAACTTGTTTGCAATTTGTCTCGCGGATCTCTTTTTGAGAAAGATTGTTTAATTATAAAACCAAATACTTTTATGAATAATTCCGGCGAAAGTGTGATTAAAGTGATAAATTTTTATAAAATAAAATCAGAGGATATTATTGTAATTCACGACGACATTGACTTGCCATTTAGTGAAATAAAAACTACAAAATCAAGAAATTCTGCAGGACATAATGGTGTAAAATCAATAAATAACGTTATCCACGAGGTTTATAATCGTATAAGAATAGGGGTGGGCAGACCAACGCAACCGGATTTTGATGTAAGTGATTATGTTTTGTCAAAATTTTTAAAAGATGAGCAGGAACAATTTGACGATATTGCAAATAGAAGTGTCTTGACAATAAAATCACTTTTTTAATTCAAATTGCGATGTCTTTCTTTATATTTTTACATTTTGCGTTAATATTCTTGATAATTTTCCTTGTTTTACTACAAAGGTCGGCAGAGAGCACGGTTTTGGTTTCAAGTACACATTTCTCACCGGGCGGAGCCAATAAGTTGTTAGTTAGAATTACAAGAATTGCCGTTGCTATTTTTTTGGTAAATTGTTTGTTAATTTCATATTTAAAATATGGGAATAGTAGAAATTCGAGCGATGAAGTTTCAACAAAAAGCGAGAAAAATGTTTCCGTTCCTGTTGGGCAGTAATTTGCTATTTTTGAAAGTTTTAAAAAGCTTAAAAGGTTTGAAAACTTTTGAAAGATTTAAAAGTCCTTTTTTGTTTGTTGGCTTTTTTGGTTTTTTATTCTTTTTTTCATCTTCTTACTTCGTTTCTTTTGCTTTCTGTGCGGATAAAAATGATGAAGCAGTTAAGTTTTTAATGGATATTAAAACGTTAAAAGCGGATTTTATACAAGAGCAACAAAATGGAGAACAGATTGAAAAAGCAAAAGGAAGTATTTTTGTAAAAAAGCCGAGTAGTGTAATGTTGAGGCACGATGGCGGAGGTCTTAAATTAAAGATAGTTTCAATAAATGGCAATGTAAAGGTTTTTGATGAGAATATAGGGCAGACAACCTATATTGATAATAGTTATAGCGATTTGGTGCAGTTTTTTACAGATAATTTAAAGCCAGAGAAGATTGTAAAAAATGGAGCTGATAAGCTTTGCTTGCCGTTTGAAAGTTTTGGAAATGAACAGATTGCTTGTTTAAAAATTGATTTACAAAAAAATACAATCAGCAATATCTCCGTTTATCTTTTACCGGAATTACAAAAAGGAGAAAAAAGAAAGGGTTATGTTTTTGATCAAAAAATTATGGATATTGTCTTCCAAAATGTGGAAATAAACAAAGGTGTGGATAGTGATATATTTACAATAAAGGATAATCGTATTTTTGACGACGAAGATTGATTTTTTAAAAGTTGTTTTATTTTCTTTATCGTGAGATGTGAAAAGTTCATAAAAAAATGGTTTTACGACATTGACAAATTCACTCTTTACTTCGCCTCGTCTTTAATGCTTCTTGGTTTGCTTTTATCTTTCACAATAAGTCCTGCGATGACCGCAAGAATTGGTATTGAAAATGGTTATCATTTTACTATTCATCACATAATCTTTTGTTTGTTTGGCTTTGCGGTAATGCTATTTTGTTCAATGTTGTCAAAAGAAGCGATTTTGAGTTTTTCATTTTTTGGATATTTTTTCTGTTTTTGTTGTTTGTTTGCTGTTTTGATTATTGGCGGAACAACAAAAGGTTCGCATAGATGGATAGATTTAGGTTTTTTTTTATTGCAACCCGCGGAGTTGATGAAACCATTTTTTGTGGTATTTAACGCCTACCTTCTTGCTTACTTTAAAAATAGAAGTTTCGGGCTTTTAGCTTGTTTATCAAGCAGTGGTTTGTTGCTATTTTTGTTGATTTTACAACCAGATTTTGGTTCAACAATAGTATTTTCTCTCGTACTTTCGATGCAGTTGTTATTTGCAGGTTTGAGGTTTAAAATCTTATTTTGGGGGCTTTTTATTTTTGGTCTTTTAATTTTGGTTGTTGGTTTTATTTTTTTTCCGCACTTTCATTATAGAATTGTGAATTTTTTGCATTTTTCCAGCGGTGGCGAGCATTATCAAACAAGAAAAGCCATTGAAAGTATACATAATGGTGGTTTTTTTGGCACTTCATTAGGCGAGGGCAAGGTAAAATATCAACTTCCTGACGCACATACGGATTATATTTTTTCAGTTTTATGTGAAGAACTTGGTGCAATTTTTATTCTTTTGCTTTTTGTTTGTATTTTAGCTTTCTTTTTTAGGCATTTGATTTCAAACATTTTTGCAAATAGATACGACCTTCTTGTGATTTATGGCACATTGATGTTTTTTTTAATACAATCTTTTGTTCATATTGGTGTAAATTTAAATTTGCTTCCAAGTAAGGGTATGACTTTCCCATTTTTGAGCTACGGAGGCTCGTCAATGATTTCAAGCTCAATAATTTTTGGTTTTTTACTTGCTTTTACAAGAAAGCCTTATCGTTTAAACTCGCCGTATAAGTTTTTTTAAAATGTTTGAAATAAAAGATAATAAAAATGATTTTAAAAACCGTGTTGTTGCAATATCTGCTGGCGGAACCGGCGGGCATATTTTTCCAGCTTTGGCAGTTGCAAAGTTGTTAATTC
>AUXO015136344.1_pt1 | contig 32597 bp, 29 predicted proteins | sample 768731 | NCBI WGS metagenome assembly AUXO01 (sample SAMN02715735, study PRJNA202380) | gut metagenome | biome: sheep rumen | host: Ovis aries | place: New Zealand: Palmerston North
GACAAACGGTTTTCAAGACCGCCTCGTTATGACCACTTCGATACCTCTCCAGTCTTAAGACTGTGTCTTAAGTTGTCTAGTTTTTCAACGCTCGTTTATAATACTCTGAAAACCGTCTATTGTCAACAACTTTTTCAAACTTTTTTCTAAAAAAATCATTCCCCCAAAATCTTGTGCCTTTTACCAGAATTACGTACTAAATATTGTCAATTACATTTCGGATGGATTGCATCCGATTATCCAACTGGGCACTTAAAGCAGCGCACTCTGTTAGTTCTGCAGTTGTCATTTTCAAAAGATTCGGTTCCATATCCTTTTTATACCTAAGTTTATGATCTAGATTTGCCCAGAATTCCATGGCTATGGTTCTTAATTGAACTTCTACCTTCATCATCTTTTTTCCATTTCGAAGAAAAATCGGAGTCTCTATAATTAAGTGTAGACTCCGGTAGCCATTTTCTTTTGGATTCTCTATGTAATCCTTTCTTCTAAGAAGTTTTACATCATCCTGCTTTACCAGACAATCCCCTAACATATAAACATCATCAATAAAAGAAGTCACAATACGAACCCCTGCTACATCAAAGATATTTTCCTCTATAGAGTTCAGGCTCCTTTCATATCCTCTTCGCTCCAGCTTATCCAAAAGACTTTCGGGACTTTTTAGTCTAGATTGAATATCCACAATGGGATTCCGTTCATGTTCCAACGAAAACTGTCGATCTAGCACCTTAAACTTAGTCTCCACCTCCATGATTGCGCAACTATAGTAGCACATTAATTCTTCCCAAAGTGGATTTCGTTCAATTTTTAATGTGTCATTTGTTTCCATTCTTATCTCCCCTACTTCTTCTTCCATTTTGCTGTCTTTTTCACTTCCGCCTTTACTAATAGTTTTTTGTACTTCTTGTATTTCTTTTTCGGCAATGTGATTTTTACTTTTTTGTATATCTTTTTAAATGCATTCTTACCGACCTTCTTTAATTTCTTTGTTTTTATAATTATGGTCTTCAAGGATTTGCAGCCATAAAATGCCTTCTTTCCTATAGTTTTTACATTCTTACCAATTACCATTTTTTTCAGGTTTTTCAGTTGCGAAAATGCCCCGTCCCCAATACTGGTAATCTGATAGGTCTTTCCATTCATTTCCACCGAATCCGGCACAGTAACAGAACTACTTTTGGATTTATTTACCGGTCCTAGGTAGCATAAACCGCCATCCTTTTGCAATATCAAATTCATACCCTTATATTCAATCTTTTTTCCACTAAGTAAGGACTTAGCCAGGGCCTGCTCTTCACTACTTGTGGAATTTTCTGAATTAACAAGGGCAGACTGTTCTTGAGATTTGCTTTCATAACGATTGGAAGAAGTTTGTGTCTGACTTTCCTGTTCTGTGGATTCCTCCTCTTGGTTTGAACTAACTGACGTTGTAGATTCTTTCTCTTGGCTTGAACCTGCTGACGTAGTAGATTCCTTCTCTTGGCTTGAACCTGCTGACGTAGTAGATTCTTCCTCTTGACTTGAACCTGCTGACGTAGTAGATTCTTCCTCTTGGCTTGAACCTGCTGGCGTAGTAGATTCTTCCTCAGAGTAGGCCTTATCACTTGTCTCCTCTTGTCCTGGAGAGGTAGAAGCATCTGTAGTAGTCTCTTCTTCATCCGTATTTTCTGAAGATTTTGCGGTGGTTTCTTCTTCTGTACTTCCTGAAATTTTTGTAGTAGTCTCTTCTTCTCCCGTTTCTCCGGAAGCATCCGTAGTAGTCTCTTCTTCTCCCGTTTCTTCGGAAGCATCCGTAGTAGTTTCTTCTTCTCCCAAAGAAATCACAGAACTTGTGGTTTCTGTTTCTACAATCTTTTTAGAAGTGGTGGTTTCTTCCTCTGTTTCTTCTTCGTTGACACTTGGTGACTCTTTTAACTTTGGAATGGTCTCTTCTTCTAACTGCTTTCCACATACGGTGCAGTATTTTCTTCTTATCCCGACGTGTTCATAGGTTGCTTCCACATCCACCTGCCATTCTCCTGCCACGTGATCTGCGTAAACATAATCTCCAATATAGGTATGACCGCAGTTCTCGCAGATATAAATGGTATATCCTGGTTCCATACAATCTACAGGTTCCACAATCTGTGTGGTGTAATTGTGATTTGCAATTTGAACTTTAACGCTTTCTGTCGATACATGGTAAACCACCTGATCCTCCAGACTTTTTCCCGGAATATGGTACATAGAAAGATAGGTTCCATTGTCTTCAAAATTTGCCTTCTTAGCAAATCCATGGAAACAAATCGCCGGCAAATCGTAGCCATTGGCAAAGGCCTCTCGCATATAGTTAATGGCAGTTTCATTTCGACTAAGAAGATTAGACCCTGCCCACAAGTTGGCGGTATAGGATCCATCTCCTTCTATAAACTGATAGATTTCGCTGACATTTTCCGTACTTTGCACCGGCAAATACATACTCATATAGAGAGTAGATCCATCTAAGTAAATTCCACTGTTGTTCTCATCACCATTTACCCTGAATTCGTTGTAAAGGTTGGAACCTGAACTTACAATGGTATAAGGAACACTTAGGTTAGTGGCAATTCCCTTAGGATCCGTAAAAATGTCAGGAAGACTTTCTTCTGATACATTGTTAACAAAGCACTGTTTACTTTCGTCCACTAACCAGTTTCCTTCCACAGAAACTTCTACTTCTTTTCCAGTCTCCATAATACAAGTTACCTGGTCTGGCAAGGTGCTTGCAATCATGGATAAGGTTTGACTTGAACTGTTACTTTCCGGAATCTGATAGATTCGATTCTCTACATCTACAGAATTTACCTGAGATGGGGTGTAGTCTGCCACAGGGAAGAAATCCACCTGATAGCCAAGGGAAGCACTTTCCTGATTGTCATCTACAAGTCCCTCAATCTTTACCTGATAGCTGTCTGTATAATAGTCTCCCTGATAATCCTCTGGTTGAACAAACTGAAGTACCTGGTCTGCAGCCTTTATGCCATCATTTGCAAGGGTACGAACAAAACTTTCTTTGGTATTGACATTATAAATCGTAACGGTAATGTCCGAAATATCTTCCGGCAGGTGTAAATAATTACTATTAAGGTACACATTCCACACACAATTTTCCGGTTCGATTAATTCCTCAGGCATATAGCCTGCCGCCGGAAATGCCCAGAATGGGTCTGTCATGGTTTCTGTTTCTGATTCCGCATCAATTCTTCCTGCTGCCACCGGACCATAAGGAGAATCTTCCCCTTCCACTGCCGGTCCACAGTATGCAAACTGCACCTTACTATAAACATCCGATAAAACCACTAATCGATGGCCAATTCCCACATCCATCCAATCCGAACTTCCGTCGCTTTCAATCTGATAACCCTCATTCATAAAGGAGTGAATGGCACCTTTTGGCGTACTGCCTGAACAAATGATATTGTTCTTACACTCAAACCCTTCTGCCCAGGTTTCTTCATCCATGTCCTCTGGTTTGCTGTCCTGACTAATGTGGTGTTCAAATTCGAAATTTCGATCTAGGGCTTGGGCCTGAAGGGAAGCATCATTGGTTAGATTGTCTTCCCAAGGAGTAGATCCCACTAAATACCGATAGAAATTTGCCATTCCTACCATGGCACTTAAGGTCTGATCGGAAACCTCCCCCCTAAAATAGGGATTTACAAAAGAAGGAAGACTGGTATAGTATGAACTTACTTCCCCGTCCACGTAAGAACCCTCTCCGTCTGTAACGCCTGCTGCTAAGGCACTGGCATATTCTTTCGCCACATCATATACAGTTCGATCTCTATAGGTAGAAAAATTTCCCGCATTATATGTGACCGTAGATAAATCAAGTGCACTTGTATCTTTACTGGCAGCCGTTCTAATTGGACCCACTTGAAAACTAAGGGCCAAGGTCATTAAAATACATGCAAATCTTTTCATCTCTTCATCTCTTTCTTTTCATTCATCAATAAAAAGTCCTTCTTATAAAAAGAAAAGACAAATGGCTTACCTTAAAATAAGCTCATTTGTCTTAATTATAACCTATTTTCACAAAAAAAGATACCTCTTAATTCACGGGCACTTTTTTCTATGCTCTGGTAAGATCCCCGATGGTAGATTCAAAATCCACGCCATACCAAGGCTTCTCAGGATTTTCCAGGGTTACCGAAATCGTCTTTGCAGTATAGTCTGCAGCAGTCTTCATGGCTTCTTCCAAAGAATCCCCACGCATTAAACCTCCTACACATACACTGGCAAAAATATCGCCGGTACCGTGGAAGTTTGCATCCACACGGTCATTCTGATAAGAAAAATACTCACCTGTCTTGGTATCAAGTCCCATAAAACCAGTTTTCCCCTGACTTAATGAAACGCCCGTAAGAACAACGACCTTAGGTCCAAGGGCTGCAAGCTTCTGTAAAAGGTCTTTAATATAGGCCTCATCATATTCTTCCTTATATTCTGTATCAGTCATGAAACATGCCTCTGTAATATTAGGAACGATGACATCTGCTAAACCACAAAGTTCAGCATTTAACTTCGCATAATTCTCGTCAAAGGCCGGATAAAGCTTTCCATTATCCGCCATAACAGGATCAATAAAGATTAGGTTATCCTGAGTCTTAAAGTCAGCAAAGACCTTCTTTGCAATCTCAATTTCCTCTTGGCTTCCAAGATAACCGGTATAAATCGCATCAAACTTAACATTCTGATTCTTCCAATGATCTGTAATTGGAAGGAGCTGGTCTGTTAAATCCTTTACAGTAAAATTTTGGAACATGGTATGGGTAGATAAAACAGCTGTTGGTAATATTACGGTTTCTGAACCCATGGCAGAAATAATAGGCAAAGCTACGGTAATTGAGCATTTGCCAAGGCAGGAAATATCCTGAATCGTTAATACTTTTTTCATTTTGATACCTCATTTCAATATTATTTTATTAAGGAATAGTATAACGATTTATGGTATTAAAAAAATAACCAGTTTTAATTATTTTTTTAATACCAGTTATTTAATGTAGCCATCTTTGCAGAACCCTTGGTACATCCTCTTAGTTACCGGTGCAATAATCCCCAGGCGATCCGCCTCCCTTGCCAGATAGCCTGAAAAAAGGTCAGCTTCCGTTTTGCTTTTTCCGGCCTCTAAATCTCTTTGAAGTGAACTACTTGCTTCATATTGATATTTAAAAAACTTAGACCAAATATCCTCAATGTCTTCCCGGGTGATTCCAATTCCATTGGCCCTTGCAATCTCGTACGCTTCAAGGATTAATGCATGATATTCCTCTGTTTTTTTTGGATTCTCCCTTAGTTGGCCAATGGTCTGTCTATAGTAGGCAGTTTCTACATTATAAGCAGAGTTTAAAATGAATTTTCTCCAAATCTCTCGGTCAATATCCTTATAGGAAGTAACCGGAACCCCAGCCTTCTTTAAAAGTTCCTCCACTTCCAAAGTCCTTTCCCCTCCGCCGATTCGAAGATCTACAAAGGAACCCTGCTGCCAAACGCTACCATCTTCTTTTACAAAAGAAACAATATAGATGACCCCTGCCACCAGGTCATGATTTGGAAAATAAGCTTTTATCTTTTTGGCTGGAGTTACCCCATTCATCACGGGAATGATCACCGTATCTTCCGATACATAAGGTTGAATTTCTTCTAAGACCCGGTCTAAGGAATAGTCCTTGACGCATATAAACAGATAATCTGGACTTTCCCTTAACTCTTCTACTATATTTACCTTCTTGATCCACCGATCCCCGCTGTAGTCACTGATTAACTTTAGCCCCTGTTTTTCTAAGGACTCTTTTCTTTTTCCTCTTGCAACCATGATAAGGGAATCATAATAGGACGCAAGCATTCCTGCCAGATATCCTCCTACACCGCCAATTCCCAGGACGGCTATTTTTTTCTCTGAAGTTCCCATTTCCCCCTCCTTTAACAAATTGCTGAATTTTTCGTCTTTTATTTTACGTGAGTAACTTATAAGAATCAAGTAAAAATAGTTTTCATTTACAAAGAGGTATAGTATAATCAAGTAACCTAAAAAAAGAAAGGGGGTACCTATGTTAAAAAGGGAAGATTTGATTTGTCACTATGATCAAATCGATTTTAAACCAATTAATTTCTACCTGATGATGCAAGAGGAATTCAAGAAAATTGCGGCCAGTCATCAAGTACCACAACTTTTGCTTCACAGCTGTTGTGCACCATGTTCTTCCCATGTGATTTCAGTTCTTCACGAGTACTTTGATATCACCGTTTTTTACTACAACCCGAACATTGAACCCTATGCAGAATACGAAAAACGCAAAGAAGAGGAAAAAAGATTCTTAAAAGAATTTCCAGCCATGCATAAATTAGAGCTTTTAGATTGTGATTATGACAACGATCAGTTCCATCAATTAGTAAAGGGTTACGAACGGGAACCAGAGGGCGGGGCCAGATGTTTTTTATGTTACGAACAACGAATGGATTTAACTGCAAAAACCGCCAAGGAAAAAGGCTTTGATTACTTTGCCACAACCCTTACGGTAAGCCCCTATAAAAATTCTGCCAAATTAAATGAAATCGGAGCAAAGTTAGAAGGAAAATACCAAATCCCTTATCTCTTCTCTGATTTCAAGAAGAAAAATGGCTATAAACATTCCATTGAACTTTCCAAGGAATATGGACTTTACCGCCAGGATTATTGCGGCTGTGTATTTTCCAAGGCAGAAGTTTTAAAATCGCGAAGTCAAAAACTGGCAGAGCAAACGAAATCATGCTAGTTTTTTTCACAAATTATTCACAAAGATATACTATATTCAACACATTCTACCCATCTATAGAATAATTACTGTATGAAAAAGAAAGGAACAAACTATGCTACAAATCAAAGAAATCTGTAAGCAGTATAAAACCGGCGACCTGGTGCAAACTGCTTTAGATCACGTTAGTTTAAACTTCCGTGACAACGAATTCGTTGCAATCCTTGGACCATCCGGTTCAGGTAAGACTACCCTCTTAAATATTATTGGTGGTCTTGATCGCTACGACAGCGGTGATTTGATTATTAATGGAATCACCACCCGTAAATACAAGGATAAAGATTGGGATTCTTATCGAAACCATACAATCGGTTTCATCTTTCAATCCTATAATCTGATTCCACACCAAAGTGTCCTTGCAAATGTTGAACTTGCATTAACCATCTCAGGTATCTCAAGAGGTGAGCGCAGAAAACGTGCCAAGGAAGCCTTGGAAAAAGTGGGACTGGGGAATCAGCTTCACAAGCGTCCAAACCAGATGTCTGGTGGACAGATGCAACGAGTAGCCATTGCCCGCGCCTTAGTAAATGATCCTGATATTCTTTTGGCAGATGAACCTACCGGAGCTTTGGATTCCGAAACCAGCATTCAGGTTATGGATCTTTTAAAGGAAGTAGCCAAGGATAAGCTAGTCATTATGGTTACCCATAACCCTGAATTGGCAGAGGATTATGCCAACCGAATCGTCCGTGTAAAAGATGGTAAGATTTTAGATGACACCCATCCATTCGTGATTGAAAAAGCTTATGAGTCAGAAGCTACCCATAAGAACATGGGTAAATCTTCCATGTCCCGACTAACTGCCCTTTCTTTAAGTTTTAATAACTTAAGAACCAAAAAGGGAAGAACCATCTTAACAGCCTTTGCAGGTTCTATTGGTATTATCGGAATCGCACTGATTTTATCTCTGTCAACCGGTGTTAATAACTACATCAATGACCTGCAAAAAGATACCATGACCTCTTATCCAATCTCCATTGACGCAAAGACCTTTGATTTATCCAGCGTCATGAAGACCGGACAGGAAAAAGCTTCCGGTAAGGTCGGTCACAAGAAAGATGCCGTTTATACCAATACCACAGACATGGAGATGGCTTCTGCGGTTTCCACTAGCATCACCGAGAACAATTTAACTTCATTTAAAAAGTATTTAGATGATAAGTCTTCTAAGATTCATGACTATATCGGTGAAAATGGTATTGTATATTCCTATGCCACCTCCTTTAGTGTTCTTTCTAAGGATACCGAAAACATCTTGGTTGATTTGGACTCTGTAAACATCGGTTCCCAGAATGCCTTTACCGAGTTGGGCTATGGCGGTAGTCAGGAAATGAGTGAAGCAATGTATGGTTCTATGATGACCTCCTCCTATATGGATGAACTCCTTCCAAACAAGAAGGGCTATGTATCCGATGTAATCAAGAAGGAATACGACTTAGTGGCAGGAAATTGGCCTGAGAAGGCAACCGATATCGTCTTAAAGATGGATAGCAATAACGAGATTGATATTAATGCCCTCTACGGTTTAGGTCTCTTACCTTCGACCGAGTACAAGACCATGATTAATGCCATCAATGCCGGTGAAGAATATGAATTCACAAGCACCAGTTGGTCTTATGAAGACCTGTTAAATCGTGAGGTTTACCTCCTTCCTACCTGTGACCAATACATTAAAAATGACAATGGCACCTGGTCTTATATTGGAGACAATGCTGCCGAATTAGAGAAGGTTCTTGATCATGCATTCACCTTAAAGGTTTCTGCCATCATCCGTCCAAACAAAGATACGAATTCTAATATGAGTTCCCTTGCTGTAGTTGGTTATACCCAGGCCCTCACCAATGAAATTATCGCTCATACGGACGAAAGCCAGATTGTAAAAGAACAAAAAGACAACCCAAATACAAATGTCTTATCAGGGTTAGCTTTCACAGCTGCAGACGATGCTGCTAAGGCTGCTGACGCAAAGACCTACTTAAAGAACTTAAATACCTCTGACAAAGCTAAGATGATGACGAACATGATGGCCTTCCTCGGTCAGGACCTTTCTTCTATGTCTGAAACCGAGCTTGCCGGCATGCTCGACATGGCTCTTGCATCTGAGCAGTTAGATGATGCATCTTTGGTTCAGATTTATGATACCTATATTTCTACCGGAACATACGATGATAATCTTGCAACCCTTGGTGTAGTAAGCTTAGATGCCCCTTCCTCAGTTTCCATCTATTGTGATGACTTTGAATCCAAGGATAAGATTGCCGATTGCATCCAAGAATACAATGAAAAAGCAAAGGAGGAAGACAAGATTACCTATACCGATTATGTAGGACTTTTAATGTCTTCTGTTACCACAATTATTAACGTTATCTCTTATGTTTTAATTGCATTCGTTAGTGTTTCCTTAATTGTATCTTCTATTATGATTGGTATCATTACCTACATCTCAGTTCTTGAACGTACCAAAGAAATCGGTATTCTTCGTGCCATCGGTGCATCTAAGAAGAATATCTCAACCGTATTCAATTCTGAGACCTTGATTATTGGATTACTTGCCGGATTAATTGGAATCGGTGTTTCTGCCCTCCTTTTAATCCCAGGAAATGCAATTATCCATTCCTTAACAGACAACACACATGTGAATGCAGTTCTTCCTTGGAAGGCTTCCATCTTCTTAGTAATCTTATCTACCCTTCTTACCATGATTGGTGGTTTGATTCCATCTAAGAAGGCTGCCAAGAAGGATCCAGTGACTGCCTTAAGAACCGAATAAGATTTACTATCTACAGATATTGACATTTGCCTATTTTTTCTTTAAACTCTAATCAGATTTAAATTTTAAGGAGGAGTTATCTATGTTTTGTAAAAATTGTGGTCAGCAGATTCCTGACCAGGATGGATACTGCCCGAATTGTGGCACCCACAACACGGTAAACGATGCCCGGTCATTTTCTCAGCAGGCAAAGAATGCTGCGAATGATGCCTTTGAAAGCACCAATCAAGGATTGAATAATGCCTTTGATGATGTAAAGCAAACCTTTCAGGGAACACGCCCTTCCGGCGGTCCACTTCGGACAGACAGAAGTTTAGCGGTTTACATTATTTTATCCATCATCACCCTTGGTCTTTATTCTTACTACTTTATTTATCGAATTGCTCAGGATATGAATGAAGCTTGTAAGGGAGATGGTGAAACCACCGGCGGACTTGCAACTTTCATCATTTTATCCTTTGTTACCTGTGGTTTCTACTCTCTTTACTGGGAGTACAAGCTTGGAAACCGTTTAGCTAATAATGCTCCACGCTATGGACTTTCCTTCCAAGAGAATGGTACCACTGTTCTTCTTTGGTATCTGGTTGGTATGTTTGTATGTGGAATCGGACCTTTCGTAGCGATGTATATTATTATAAAAAACTGTAACCTTCTCTTTGATGGTTATAACCGTGCTATGAATTTCTAATCGTAAACATAAAAGAAGCTGTCACTTTTGATGAATCCTTTCATCAAAAGTGACAGCCTCTTTTTTATTATTTTGCAATTAAATTTAAAATTTTTCCCGGACGGTAAATAATCTTTACAATATTCTTTCCTTCAATGGCTCTTACGACGCCGGCAAGTTCCTTTGCCTTAGCCACCGCACTCTCTTCTTCTTCATCTGGAGTAAGGGCTACGGTACCACGCATCTTACCATTTACCTGAACACCAATTTCGATAACATCTTCCTTACACTTGTCCTCATCATAAGTTGGCCAAGTTTCATAAGCAATGCTTTCCTGGTGACCGAAAATCTGCCATAGTTCTTCACCCGCATGTGGGCAAACGCAAGCAAACATCTTTACAAAACCCTCTGCAAATTCCTTTGGACACTTGCCTTCCTTAAGAGTGGCATTCATAAAGATCATCATCTGAGCGATGGCTGTGTTAAAGCCAAGCGTCTCAAAGTCATGGGTAACCTTACGAACGGTCTGGTGATAGAGTCTGGTAAGCTTATCATCATTCTCTTCCGTTAAATTATCAACGTCTGAGAAGAAGTTCCAAACTCGGTTAATGAAACGTCTTGCACCCTCTACTCCCTGGTCAGACCATGGTTTTGAAGCCTCAAGAGCTCCCATAAACATCTCGTATAAACGCAAGGTATCTGCACCAAACTGATCAACAATATCACTTGGATTTACTACAAACTCAGGGAATCTCTTACCCATCTTGATTCCATTAGAACCAAGAATCATACCCTGATGTACTAACTTCTTAAATGGCTCAGATACCGGAGAAAGTCCCTTTTGATAAAGATACTTATTCCAAATTCTTGAATACATCAAATGACCAACCGCATGCTCTGGCCCACCTACATAAAGATCAACCGGCATCCAGTGCTTTAATAATTCCTGATTTGCAAATTCATCCTTATTATCCGGATCAATATAACGGTAATAATACCAACTGGAACCTGCAGAACCGGGCATGGTTGAAGTTTCACGGGTTCCGGTAATTCCATTGTGGTTGTATATCTTCCAATCAGTGGCATTATCAAGTGGAGCCTTACCATTCTTACCCTTGTAATCATCTAATTCAGGAAGTACCAAAGGAAGTTCATCATCTGCTAAAACATGAATCGAGCCATCCTCTAAATAAACAATAGGCATTGGCTCACCCCAGTATCTCTGTCTTGCAAAGATCCACTCACGGAAACGATAATTAACAGTCTTTCTTGCAACTCCCTGCTTTACCAGCTTATCTGTAATTGCTTCCTTGGCCTCTTCTACAGTAAGACCTGTAAATTCTTCGGAATTTACAAGCTTGCAGCCCTTTCCAAGATAATCCTGCTTTTCAAAAGCATGTTCACTAACATCTCCTCCTTCAATAACCTGAATACGAGGAATATTATGAACCTCTGAGTACTCAAAGTCTCTCTGATCATGGCATGGAACCGCCATAACAGCACCAGTACCATAGTTGGCAAGTACAAAGTCACCAATAAAGACTGGAACTTCTTTCCCATTCACAGGATTGATTGCCTTAATTCCCTTAAGTTCGCAACCAGACTTGGTCTTGTTTAACTCGGTACGGTCCATATCTGATTTTTTAATGGTCTCGTTAATATAGGCCTGAACCTCTTCCTTATTCTCTACACGAGGCATTACCTCTTTTACGATCTCTCCATCCGGAGCAAGAACCATAAAGGTAATACCGTAAATGGTTTCAATACAAGTTGTATAGATGGAGAAGTTTCCTCCTCCCACAATTTCAAAGTCTACCTCGACACCTTCTGAGCGTCCAATCCAGTTTCTCTGAGCTTCCTTGGTAGATTCTGGCCAATCGATTTCATTCAAGCCCTCCAATAGAGCATCTGCAAATGCCGGCTGGTCAATGACCCACTGCTTCATATTCTTACGGATTACCGGATAGCCTCCACGCTCACTTTTTCCATCAATCACCTCATCGTTAGAAAGAACGGTACCTAATTCTTCACACCAGTTAACCGGCATATCTACAAGTTTTGCATATCCGTCCTTGTATAACTGCTTGAAAATCCACTGAGTCCACCGGTAGAAGGATGGATCAGAAGTCTTTACCATCTTAGACCAATCGTAATCAAACCCAAGTTCCTTTAACTGCTTGGTAAAGGTTTCAATGTTCTTTTCTGTGAATCCATTTGGATGGTTACCGGTGCTTACTGCATACTGCTCAGCAGGGAGACCAAAGGAATCATATCCCATTGGATGAAGGACATTGTAGCCCTGCATTCTCTTCATACGTGAAACAATATCAGTTGCGGTATAACCTTCCGGATGTCCTGCATGTAAACCTACACCAGATGGATATGGAAACATATCCAGTACATAATACTTTGGTTTTGAAAAATCCCATACATCCGTGTGGAAGGTGTCATGTTCCTCCCAATAGTGCTGCCACTTTGGCTCAATTGCTTTGGGATTATAAGGTATCTTAGCCATGTTATCTCCTCAACTTCCTAATTTTTTATAGGCATCTCTTGCCTTCTTTTTACGAATCATTTGGCAAATCGCCAACCATCTTCCTATTGTATATTTCCTATGGCTTTTTGTCAATCGTCAACCTTTCGGATAAAATGTCAATTAATTCGGAATTCTATCTATTTCTTTCCCTAAGAGAATCTCCTATAGTTATTTTAGATGGGCTGGAAGGTAGCCCCCAAATGTATTTCGTTAGGAGGTTTTTCAATGAAAAAAGCAACCATGCATTTTGACAAATATCTGGCCGTAGGTCAGGTGGACAAGAGAATTTTTGGCTCCTTTGTAGAACATCTGGGTCGATGTGTCTATGAGGGAATTTATCAGCCAGGTCAAGAAACTGCAGACGAGGCCGGCATCCGACAGGACGTTTTAAAATTAATTCGTGATTTGGAGGTGCCAATTGTTCGATATCCGGGAGGTAACTTTGTTTCCGGTTTCCATTGGGAAGATTCCGTTGGTCCTAAGGAACTTCGTCCTAGAAGAATCGATCCGGCATGGATGGTAATCGAAACCAATGAATTTGGTCTTCATGAATTTATGGACTGGACCAAAAAGGCAAACACTGAGCCTATGATGGCTGTAAACTTAGGAACTCGTGGCATTGAAGATGCTAAAAACCTGGTAGAGTACTGTAATGTTCCCGGAGGTTCCTACTATTCAGACCTTCGTAAGAAAAACGGCGCAGAAGATCCATTTCATATTAAGCTTTGGTGTCTCGGAAATGAAATGGATGGTCCATGGCAAATGGGTCATAAGACTGCCGAGGAATATGGTCGTCTGGCTGCTGAAACCGGCCGCATGATGAAGTGGGTAGACCCAAGCATCGAATTAGTTGCCTGTGGTTCTTCCTTCTCTTCTATCCCAACCTTTGCCAGCTGGGAGTCTACCGTCCTAGATCTTTCCTATGACACCACTGACTACATTTCTATGCACCAGTATTACAACAACTTTGAAGACAATACCGCCGACTTTCTTGCAAGCAACAACGATATGGACCGCTTCATTCGTCAGGTCATTTCCACTTGCGATTTTGTTAAGGCAAAAAAGAAGAGCAAGAAGTCTATTAACATTTCCTTTGATGAGTGGAATGTTTGGTACCACTCTTCTGAGCAGGATAAGAAGATTCCTAAGTGGTCTGTTCACCCTCATCAGTTGGAAGATGTTTATAATTTTGAAGACTTGCTTTTGGTGGGTAGTATGTTAATTACACTTTTGAACCATTCAGACCGTGTAAAGATTGCCTGCCTTGCCCAGTTGGTAAATGTCATTGCTCCTATTATGACCAGTGACAAGTCCGCTTGGAAGCAGACCATCTATTACCCATATCTTTACGCTTCTACCTTAGGCCGTGGTACCGTTCTTTTAAACCGCACCGAAGTTGAAACCTATGAAAGCAAGTATGGAGATGCCCCTTACGTGGATAACACGATTGTTATGAATGAAGAGGCAAGAACCCTTACCATCTTTGCTGTTAACAAGCATTTTACGGAAGATATTGAATTCACCGCTGACCTTCGTCAGTTTGAAGGCATTACTCCGGGACAGCATATTGAACTTCACCATGAAGACTTTAAGATTGCAAATACCGAAGAAGACCCTGACGCAGTAAAGCCAAGTTTCAAACAGGACATTACCGTTGAAGGCGGCAAGCTTTCTGTTCCGTTAAAGCACAAGAGTTTTAATGTGATTACCTTAAACTATTAGAACTCTTTTACTACCCATCCAGTAGGATCTTCCCACCGACTAAAAAAACTCTTAGTTCCAAAAGACTAAGAGTTTTTTTATGGATTACAGCCATTTAATAATAGTTCTCCCACAGAAACAACCTCCCGAGAAGGCTCTATATTAAAGACTTCCTTATTCCCCGCAAAGTACCAATGACAGAAAAATTGATTTCTTAAACTTTCCTCATTGTCCCAATCCGGATCCTGCGAAGCGGTCTGGTAAATCTGACTCCATGCAAATTCTTTGATCGACTCATCCGGATTCTTGCTTAGGATTCTAAAATCATCCGATGGTTGAATAGAAAGGCTTTTTACCCCTTCCCGTTCAATCCACCGGATCTCTGAAAATAGGTTTCCGAAAAGTAAAACGAACCTTGCCTCCTTGATTCCTTCATAGGTAATACTAAGTCCCTCCTTATCTACCTCAACCTTTCCCTCCTGCTTACTTCCATCAAGGCCCACTCCCTTGGGTCTCAGGATACAAGCGCAGATTCCTTGGCTTGATACAAGAAGAAGGCTTCCATCTCCCAGTTTCTTTGTCACACATGGTTTTTGGTCAAAGTAAATCTCTATATTTATATGCAAGCTTCCATGAACTCCGGAAAAATCTTGCACGAAGCCCCCTTGGAAAAAGGAGCAAGTCAGAGGACCGCTCATGTATTTCCCGTCATTCTCAGTAATCTTAGTAAGACTCTGATTGGTGGTTTCATTTATTTTTATATTTGGAGCCATGGTAACGTCCAAGGTATTCTCCTGTAAGGTCACTTGATAGTCCTTGGAACTTTCCTCGAAAGATAAGGCCTCTGGCAAATGAGTATCGATCGGATCGGATTCCTTTTTACTTTCTGTTTGCCTTGTTTCTTCCCTGCTCTCTTTGGGAACCTCCTGTTTTTGCCCGCAGGAAACCAGGATCAGACAAAAACTAAAGGCCATCCAAAAGGTCGCCAAGCTCTTTTTTTTCATTTCTTTTCTCCTATTTTTTCTTTTTCTTGTTTTATTATAACCAAACTTTTATAATAATAGTATAGGAATTTTTAGGATGAGAGGAGGATATTTTATGAGTAGTCCTTTAACCTGTAACTATCATACTCACACAAGACGCTGCAAGCATGCCACCGGAGAAGACGCCGATTATGTGAAGCTGGCTATAGAAGCTGGGATTAAGGTCTTAGGTTTTTCCGATCATACTCCTTATCCCATAGAAAGTGACTTTACGTCTGGAATGCGCATGGGTGTAGAAGAAACTAAGAATTATTTTGATTCTATTACCGCTCTCAAGGAAAAATATGCCAGAAAGATTAAGATTTACTGTGGTGTTGAGGCGGAATATTTCCCAGAACATTTTGACCGATTACTGAATTTATTAAAAGATTATCCTTGTGACTATATGATTTTAGCCAATCATTTTGTGCCAGACGAAGAGAATGGAACCTATGTGGGAGCACCATTTAAGGACCCGGAGATACTTGACCTATACTTAAAAAATACCTTAGCCGGTATTGAAAGCGGAAAGTTTGCCTATCTGGCCCATCCAGATTTGCCAAATTATGTGGGACTGGATGCCAACAAGAGACTTCCTGACCTTTACCGAACGATTTGCGAGGCCTGCAAAGAAGCCAATCTTCCCGTAGAAGCAAACTTTCTAGGTTGGATTGATCACAGAAATTATCCAACGGAGAAATTCTTTAAGATTGCCGCCGGAGTTGGTAACGATGTGATTATCGGGCTAGACGCCCATAATCCTCATTTTCTTAATGACACCATTATGCAAAAACAATTTGTACGTTGGTTGGAAAAACAGGGCTGTCACATCATTGATCATTTGGAAGGACTAGAATAAAAAATAGCTGTATCATTTCTTTGTGATACAGCTATTTTTTCCGTCAGAAGACAGGGTGTCATTCATTTTTCCAAGAAATAATCTCTATGGTCCTTCGATCTGCTTTTCCATCAAAGAATTTATCTAAGACCTGTTGGAAAATCTCCTCTTCTGGACATGCCTCCTTAAATAGGGTCATGGATGATTGCAGCTTAACATCATCCGGACTTCCAAATACATAGGAAGCGTCGTTTGTTTCTAGGCCTAACAAGGCATTACAAACCTCTAACATATGGCCTCCCAAACTTTCATCTGCCATATAGGCCTTGGCTTCCTCCAAATCTTTAATGGAATAAAAAATAGAGGTTCTGCTTTGACCCAGGCCAATGATCTGTGGGAATACATACCACATCCAATGGGATCTTTTATATCCTTCCTTAATTTCTTTTAATGCAACCTGATAGTCCTGGTCCTGTGCCTTCCTGTACCTTGATAAATCAATTGTTTCACTCATAGACATTCCTCCCAATCGTCTCATTACTATAGTCTTTGATCCGTTATTATTATAACACTTTTTTTAGGATTCATTCTCCTCTTCCTGAGAAATCTCTATTATTTTTCCATCGGTCCAAACCTTAACCCTTCCTTTTCTGGTAAGGTAAACTGCAGCCCCTTCTTTTTCCAACTGTTTTTTTACCTTCTTAGCTTCTAATTCCTCGTCCGAAGAAGTAATGATTCCATAGTCTGGAGAAACCGCAGCAAACAATTCCTTATTCTCCGGATCCTTCTCCCCGTGGTGGGGAACCTTTAACACATCACTTCTTATGTCATACTGGAAAAGTTCCGGGATTCGGTCTTCCTGAATATCTCCTGCAAATAAAAATGATTTCTTTTTGTAAGTAGCCTTTACCACCAGGGAGGAATTGTTGCTGGTGTCCCGTTCATATTCTTCCTTTTCCGGCGGATAGATGGTATAAACCACCCCATCCAAGGAAAATGCATATAGTTCTCGAACAATCTGTGGGATATATTCGAATTCATCTAAGGCGTTCTCATAGGCACTTACTTCCTTAGATTCCTTGCAAGAATAGGAGGTATAGATCTCTTTCACCTGCATATTCTCTAAGATTTTAGCGGCCCCACCCACATGATCCTTATCAAAATGACTAATCAAAAGGACATCGATTTGTTCTACCCCTTCTTCCTTTAATTGCTCCAAAAGATTTTCTGCCTCATCTGCACTTCCCGTATCGATTAATACTTTACTATTTTTCGTCCGAAGCAGGGTTGCATCTGCCTTTCCAACATTATAAAAGGTAACCTCTAATTCCACATCCTTGGGAATTACCTTTACCTCCCCTTCTGTCCCCTGCTCTTTGAATCCTGTTAGTCCGCATCCTGCAAGTAAAAAAGCCATGCAAATGCAAATGATAAGGCTCATCAAATACTTTTGTCTCATGTAAATTACCCCGGCTTTCTTTGGAATCGTTCGCTTCAATCATACTACCTAAAAAGATTTTGTGCAAATTTGAAAAAAATGGACTTATACAGTATACTAGAAAGGAACGTAAACGTTTCATGATATTTAATTTAGAAAGGCATACTGTATGAAATTTCAATGTAAAAACTGCGGTGGAAACATGGTTTTTTCTCCCAAAGATCAAACCTTGATTTGTCCACAATGCAATACAAAGGAATCATTTTCATTAGTGGAAGATGCTTCCCTTACGAACTGTCCTTCCTGCGGTGGCGAACTGAATCTGGGTGAATTTACCAGTGCTTCTAGATGCCCCTACTGCAACAATTACCTGGTTTACGAAGACCGAATCAGTGGACAATATCAGCCGGATAAGATTATTCCATTTAAGATCACCAAGGATCAAGCCGTTTCTTTCTTATCCAAAGAATTTATGAAGCGAGTCTTTACCCCTCTCTCTTTTTTAAGCCAGAAGACCTTGGTGAATTTAAATGGTTATTATGTTCCTTTTTTCCTTTATGATTATGAGGCCATTGCCAACTATCAAGGGGTTGGAATTAAGATTCGTACCTGGAGATCGGGCAATTATGATTACACAGAGAAATCCTTTTATGATGTAGCTAGACAGATGCATGCTTCTTACGACAACATTCCTGTGGATGCTTCTTTCGAAATGAATGATTCTATCATGGATTTAATGGAACCCTATGATTATAAACAGTTAATGGATTTTAATCCGATTTACCTCTCTGGTTTTTTTGGGGAAATCTATAACGACAATCCTTTGGCCTTTAAGCCTCGTGCCGATGAAAAAGCCAGTGCCAGCGCCCAAGAATTAATGAAACGTTCTTTAAGCGGCTATGCTTCCTTAAATCCACCAATGAATACTATCCATATAGATATGACCGATGGTAATATTAATTATGTACTCTTCCCGGTTTGGGTTTACAAATACACATGGGGGAATAAGACCTATCCTTTTTATATTAACGGACAAACAGGGAAGGTCATTGGCAATACACCGGTTTCCAAGGTCAAAGCCCTAATTTATAGCATTTCCTTAGGAGGATTTTTATATATTATCTTCTGGACTCTTCGAGTAATTTGGGAGGTGCTTTAGATGGATCAATTAAAACGAAACCTGAAACAATTTTTCAAATACTATACCCCTCTCATCATTACAACAATTATTTTTGCTGTTGTGGGTTGTACCATTGTTCAAGTCAAGAAACATCATAGTGGTAAATACTACAAGTCCACCAATCAAGACCGGGTTTACGGTAGTCAGGCTATCACGGACCAGATTGATTATTACAAAACGACGAATCCGGTTTCTGACCACCTCTATGGGGCTTCCCGAGTTTTTGACTATGCCGATTTTCTTTCTACCAATGATGAAAACTACCTAAATGCCTACATTCAAATGGCGGAAAAGAAGGTATGCCTTGACCTGGTTTTTGTAAATCTCCCGGAAGACTATGATCTTTCCCCTAGTGATTTTTATCAGGATGGAAAGTTTGGTTATGATGCTCCAGGTGGAGACGGTATTCTTCTTATGGATTCCTACCAGGCTAAGATCAGTCCTATGGGACGGGCCGTGGGTCTTTATTCTTCCAGTCTCCTAGAGGATGAAGCTTCCGCTTTTGAAAGCAAGAAGTCAAACGACTATCTCCAAGCCTGTGTGGATTGGGTAGATTCTGTGGTTGCTCATTGTCATGTAAACACCAGAGAAAACCAGCGTGTCTTTGACTATGGCGATCAGCTGACCACCGAAGAGGAAGAGGAACTTGAGGCTTATATTGCGAAAGCTGAAAAGAAAACCTGTTTGGACCTTGTTATATTAACCCTAGACGAAAGTCTAGCTTACTATGATCCTTATACTGCGGGATATGGAAGCTTTGATGAAAATCCACATTCCTATGGACATATCACTGCTCTAGCCGATGAATTTTGGGAATCGAATCGTTTTGGTTACGACCAGGCTCAAGTTTTAGACGGTTCTAAAACCACAGGAGACGGTTTGCTTTTGGTAGACAATGTCTATCGTGAATCCGATGGATGGGTATACACCTGGCTTTGTACCACTGGACGTGCAGAAACCGACTACTCCAGTTCTGCCATTGATAGCAATTTAGATGCCTTTTATGAAGATGTAAAATACAACTACTACGATGCCTGTATTGATTGGGTGGATGCTTGTATCGCCCACGATTCCATTGACAAATCTATTCACGTAGGATTTGGATTTTTTTCTAATATCCTAATCCTCCTTGTAATTGTTATTTATTACCACGTGAATTCCAAGGAAAAACCGGGCAAAGTAACTACTACCGCTGAAACCTACCTAATTGAAAAATCCCTTTCTTATCCAATTCAAAAGGATCAATTTAAGAACAAGGTGGTTACCAAGCGCTATAATCCACCTTCTTCTAGTTCCGGTGGTGGCGGTAGTCACCGTTCTGGTGGTGGTGGATCCCATGGAGGTGGTGGACATCACCGTTAATTCGCAATGCGTTACGTACTAAAAAAGAAACTTGCTTTTATACAGAAATCTGTTATTATTTTTACTTTGGGGGCTAACAATATCAAATGGAGGAGCGAATGAAAGTTCTTAATATCGAAGATAGTCCATTTAAACATTATGATGTCAGCAAAGTAGTGCTTAGTTGTACAAAGGCAGAAATCGACTGGTCTACTAACTTACGAGACGGACTTGAAAAAATTCAATATGCTCTAGATCAGTGGCAACCTTATGACTTGATTATTACGGATATGTTTTACCCTTTAAAGCCCGGTCAAAGGGACGAGGAAGCCGGAAAAATTCTTATTCAGAATGTTATGGACCAAGGGCTTACTACCCCTATCATCCTCTGCTCTACTGTGAAATATGATTTTCCTGAAATCTTAGGATGTATCCATTATTCTGATCTGGCAGACTGGGAATCAGTTCTTAAAAAGCTTGTGGAAAAGGCAATTACCCAGAAATGAGGTTATTATGAGAATTCTGAACATCGAAGATGATACTTTAAAACATAATGATATCTGCCGAGTTATTAATTCTAGTGTTTTGGCAGAAATTGATTGGGTGAAAACCTTAGACGAAGGAACACGACTTATTATGGATTCCATTGAGAATAATCAATTATATGATCTGATTATTACCGATATGTATTTTCCACTAAAGGCGGGAGCCGTTGAATCCAAAGCCGGTGACCTTCTTATTAAGCGGATGATTCAATATAAAATCCCTATCCCTGTCATCCTTTTTTCAACCGTTGATTATGATTATCCTGACATTTGGGGATGTCTGCATTACTCAGACCACTCCCCTTGGAAGGAAGAATTAAAGAAATTATTAGAAAAGTTATAAAAAGATTGGTTGGTTGATCCAGCCAATCTTTTTTATGAAGATCCATATATGTTTTTTCTTTTTCTACTTCCTATTATAGTAATCAATTCCCCCACTTGGTTTAAAGTAGGTTCTAATATAACCATCTGTAGATACCACCACAAATTCATTGCTGGCTTCTAGGTAATAAATAAGATCACCGTCCTCAGCCTCTGTTTTACTTAAGGAATCGGGATTGTTTACAACAGCACTGGCTCCTGCCTCATATTCTTCCTTTGTTTCGTAGGAAAACTCCGAACCGTGCTTTTGAAAATGTTGACTTAATAGTTTGTTATTACGGAAGGTATAGGCTACTTCCGCTTTGGAAGTGACTTCCTCCTGACTGCTAGTTTCTACTTGAGCCTTGCTTGTCTTGTCCTCAGAATCCGAAGATTTTGGTAAAAAGCTTGATACGATTGCAAGAACAATTAAGGCAAGGATGGTAAGAATCATTCTTACCTGTGTTGGAATTTGTTTCATAAATAACTCTCACTTTCTAGAATGCGGTACCTTGATAGTAGTCAAGAAGCATGGCTACTACACCGTCATAATTTAATTCATCCAAAATCTGATCTTGGGTTTCCCAGCCAACCCGGGCTACATCAGCCGCCGCATCTGCTGCCATAGATTCCATCTTTTGATTCACATTGGACTCATAAAGCTCCTGGTATTCCTTGGCAATGTCTTCCGAGTCCTTCATTACCTGTTCAGAAAAAGAAGGCATATTTTCATGAATCGTTAAGTATTCTTCCTCCTGGTGGCTAGAAAGGAACTCCATATAAGTATTGTCAATCCATGCATAAATTTCAAGATAAGCAGAATAATTTAGGTAGGGACTATCACTTTCCGCCAAGGCAATATAAGAAATAAAATTAGCATCACACTCTTGATAATAACCCTTGTGATGAGACATTTCATGAGCAAGCAAGGTTGGGTAATACATCCTAGTGGTGTAAAAACTTATGGTTGCTTCCATGGTGAAAGGATAGGTATAGCCACCAATCCCCATCCAATCCAAGAAATCCGAACAAAGGGCAACCTTTATCTTGGGATAGTAACCGGAAAGGTTGGGATAATCATTTGAAAAATCCCTAAGGGCCTCGTAGGTCAATTGGTCCACATTCTCATCGTAAATAATATTTCCCGAGGAGTCTCGTGAAATCGCATTGGCGCTTTCATTAATTTGAGAAATTAACCACGCACGAAGTTGAGCCAAATCATTAAAGTCGTAGTCACAAGAGGGAGAGATCTGCTGGTAAATGCTGGTGGCATGGAAGGGAATCACCCAGTTTGTGGTGTATAAAAATAAAAGGACAAGCAAGGCAAATAAGAATAATTTGTAATAAAATTTACAAAAGCCACGATAGGCCGCACTCTTTCTCTTAAATAATAAAATAACAAGTAAAAGAACTGCCAAGAATAGCAACAGAATCCCCAGATACATGAGGATTTCTCCCAAGGGAAAGGAAAGACAGGAAGTAAGTTTTCCCAGCCCATCTGCCAGATAAGGATAAACATATTCAAGGTAGGCATTGGCAAAGGGCTTCCAAAGAGAAATAATATTTAAAAATAAAATAAGACTTCCTAAAAAAATAATAAACTTCCAATATTTTTTCATGCCTCATCCTTTTTGTTCAAACCGTACTTTTCCTTTTCTTCCTGATACATGTTTTCAAGAGTTTTAGCATCTACTTCTTTTGCCTCTTCCTCTAGTTGGATGTTACTGATTTCCGAATCATCCGCATATTGATCAAAAATGGCAGACTTCTTTTTTAAAACCTCCATCAAGCGTTCATCAATGGTATCCTCTGCCAAAAGCCGATGCACCAAAACGGTTTTGGATTGTCCCATTCGATAGGCCCTGGCAATAGCCTGAACTTCGGTGGAAGGCTTGTATTGTGGTTCACAGATAACCACAACACTGGCAGCTTGGATGTTTAATCCCACTCCCCCAGCTTCAATCTGACTGACCAGCACTGAACCCTCTGGTCCGGCCGTAAATTCATCTACGATTTTCTGGCGTTCTGCCGGAGAAATGCTGCCACTAATAGGCCCATAAACCTCCCCCGGAAAAAGTTTCATTACCATATCAAGGGTATGCTTAAAAAATGAAAATACCAAGGTCTTTCTTCCCTCTTCCTTGGCCTCTAAACAGATTTCCTGTAAAAGGCTTGCCTTAGAAGACTGGACAGGATCTTCCATATTCCAAGAAACCTGTCTTGCCTCCATAAAAGAACCGGACAAGGCCTGAATGTAATGCTCCTCTTCTTGCGGACTTAACTTACACCAGTCCTCCATCTCGATTTTTTCCGGAATTTCAGTTAAGACATCCTCTCGAACCCTTCTAAGATAAACCGGAGCGATTGCCCTTTTAAATTCCTGCGTTCCTGTAGAAGAAAGCGACATTCCTACCTTATTTGCCAGCTCCGGCTGAAGGCAAGAAATCAGATAAATCATCTCCTCAAGCTTATTCTCCAAAGGAGTACCGCTCATATAAAGGACGTAATCGGATTTTTCCCGAATCAAGCCTACCGCCTGCGTTCTTTGGGCAGCCTGATTTTTGATATAGTGGGCCTCATCTACCGTTAACATATCTACCTGGCCTTGAAAGGTTGGAGCGAATTTTTTTATGGTATCAAAATTTGTGATACCAACTCCGCCTTCCCTTACCCACTGTTCCCACTCTTCCTCACGGTTGTCGCTATAGATCACAATGGTGGAAAGGTCACTGTGCTGCTTGATTTCCCGTTCCCAATTTACCAAAACACTTACCGGGCAAATAACTAGGAAATGACTTTTTCCCCTAGCCTTTAAGTGAGCCATGGAAGCAATTGCCTGCATGGTTTTTCCCAGTCCCATCTCGTCTCCCAAAAGGACTCTCTTTTGGGAAATAATGTACTTGGTTCCAAAGCCCTGATATTTTCTTAAGGTCGCCTTCATAAGCGACTCATCCAGGACAATGGCATTAATTTGTTTTACCAGTTCCTCAGGCAAATAGTCTGCTGTATTTAAATTAGAAAGATAGCCGGGTTTGGTTAGATCTCGCTTGGTATCCTCCCTTTGCTCATATCCCAGAACCTGTTCTAAGATGGCATAATAAGAAGCGTTATTTAAAGAAAAATCCTCTTTTATGGTAGAGAAAGTAATCATCTTAGCCTCTTGGATTTGCGCCATGGCCGGCTCTAATTTTTGGGCTTCACTAGAAGATAAAAAATCTTCTACCCGCTTACAGGCCTCTGCCCTTTCTTCCTTTTTGGCATTAGAAGAAAAGAGCCACTTAAGGCCTGACTTACTTTCTTTCAGGGACTTAAAGTCATCTTGCAAAATGCCTTGGTGACGATTTTGAAAAGAATGAACCTGAGCATAGGCCTGATTACAATGACTAAGCTGATAAAGAGCTCCTAACAGTTGTTCTTGATGCATATCATTCCTTTCAAGATCAATTTTAGGGGTAAACCCCTCCTCCATCTGAGCCTTAATGGTTTCATAATTTTCCAGGATTGCCTTTCCCTGAGCCTCTCCGATTCCATTGATACCGGTTAACAGGTTGATCTTGCTTACAGCCTCCAAATCCCCTATGGTTTTAATGCCGGCTTCCTCTAAGAGATTTACCCGAATGCCTGATTTAAATTTATTAATATCTGAAATAGGCATGGTTTGGTAAACCGCTTTTAACTGGCTTTTTTTCATGGCTTCATATGCCTTCAGGACTTTTTGCTTTTGGCTTTCCTCCAAGCTTAACGCCTTGTCCATGGAACGATTTATTTTTTCTATTTCCCGAATTTCCCGTAAAATCTGGCTTTTATCCGGTTTTTGAATTTTTGCCATGTCCTTCTCCTTTTTTGTAACTAGATTTTCCTTCTCTATCATACCACGTAAAAAAAGAAACCACTACTTAAAATAAAAGCAGTGATTTCTTTTTTTGATTAACCGGCATAAGAAGCGTTGGTAAACGGAGATTTCTCCTCTGATTTTACCATCTTAATCCATCCCTTCTTGTTGCCATATTTAATTCTGATATAGGCTTTCTTTCCCGACTCATACCAACGGTCCACGTATACGGTAGCTCCCTTTGGTATCTTTACCGACTTTTTCTTGCCACCTGCCTTCTTGTAAGTCGTAAGGACCCTTTTGGTAATTAAGCCGGCATCTTCGTCAATGGTATAAGTTTCCAAGTCAAGAATAGAATTCCAAACCTTAGCTTTTACGGTCTGATCCTTCATTACAAGGCTTCCCTCTTGGTAGGTATAGGTGATATAGGATAAGTCCATGCCTGCAACCGTATAGGACATTAGGGAATTTTTAGCCAGGATACAATTGCCGGAAACCTTAATTTTATCCGTCCAACAGTGATAGCTGTAGGTATAGTATTTATTAAGATTTACCACTCGCTTTAACTTTCCTGAACTTTCCTGATACTGAAAAAGACCATTTACAATGGAATCATCATTCTCCATGATCGGATTGATAAAAAGGTAGACCTGACCATTTTCCAAGGTGCAAAGTTTTAAGTTGGCACGGTAGTAATAAAGGTCCTTGCTGTAAACCTTCTTGTCATTGATGAAAATGTTAATGCCCTCATAGTGATCCTCGTCCTGAGAGTCGTTGGTGATTAGAAGTTGGTCGGAAATCCCATCCCCCGTGACATCGTAATTTTTATAGGTACTGTTAAGCTTTAAATTTTTTGTCCCGCTTGTTTGGGCCGCCTCTGCCTGACTACCTGTGACTCCTAAAAAAAGAATCCCCAAGGCAAGCAGGGTTCCCGAAAGTATTTTTTTCATCCATCCTCCATTCTTTGCAAATCTCGGTCATTTCTGACGGTTACTCCTTTATTTTACAACCTATCCAAAAAAAATCCAATGTCCTATTTCGTTGGGAAACATCTATTTTTTATTTAAATTCTCTAACAGTTGTTTCACGCTAAGTCCCGTAAGTGGATGTCTCAGATAAGGTGCAATCTGGCAAAGGGGCTTTAAGACAAATTCCCGATTCTCCAAATCAATGTGGGGAACTAATAAGTCCTTACTTGAAATCACCTGGTCATCGTAAAACAAAAGGTCTAGGTCTAAGGTTCTTGGTCCCCAGTGAATCTTTCGCTCCCTTCCGGCCTCCTGTTCGATCTCATGCATCCTTTCTAACAACTCCTCCGGAGAGTCAAGGCATCTTAGGTGAAGGGCTCCATTTAAAAAGGAATCCTGTTCTACCCCACCATAAGGCTCAGTTTCAATAAAATCAGACACTTCCTCCAACTGATAGCCTTCTGTCTTTTTTAAAGCAAGCAATGCATCCTCTAAATATTGTCTTTTATCTCCTAAGTTGGAACCAATGGAAAGATAAGCATCATGCCAAGCCTGTCTAGTGGTTACACTGGCGGTATCTAAAGAATAACCAATCGGTGCCCAAGGCTTCTTTAGGGTAATCGTAATTCCTGTTACCAAGGAATATTCTAAAAGTAAAGCCCTTGCCATGCGAACTGCCACCGTCTCTAAAAGATGAAAGGTATGTTCCTTCATATAAGAAACGATTGACTGGCAAACCATGCCATAATTTACCGCGTGCTCCAGTTCATCTGTTCTTGCAGCCTTCTTAAAATCCACCTCCAGTTTTGCACTTACCAAAAACTTCTGGCCTAAAATATTTTCTTCTTCATAGGCCCCATGATTGGCAAACACCTCTAAGTCTTTGATTGTAATGTAATCCTTCATATTTTTTCCTTTCCATCCATGATAAAAAAATGACCGCCACACAGGTAGCGGTCAGACTCTTAATCTAGTTTACTATGACCTAATGCCTCAAGCATTCGAATCAATCGAACATTCTCTTTTACATCATGCACCCTTACAAATAAGCATCCTGCTTCCACCGCAAGTGCCGTGGTTGCCAAGGTTCCTTCTAATCTTTGATCCACCGGAAGGTCTAAGGCGTTTCCAATCATAGACTTTCTGGAAGTTGCCAACAGAACCGGAAAACCTGTCTTTTTCAATTCCCCTACATGGGCAGTTAAATAAAGGTTTTGTTCCTGACTTTTGGCAAAGCCAATTCCCGGATCAATCATAATCTTATCTTTGTCCACCCCGTAATAAATGGCGGTATCAATGCAATCCTCCAAACGATCTAACACGTCTGCCATAAAATTCCCGTAAACCGGCTGGTCCAGATTATGCATCAAACAGCAGGAGGCGCTATAAGCCGCCACGGCTCTTGCAATCTTTGGTTCCTTTTGGAATCCCCAGATGTCATTCACCAGTTCTGCTCCTGCATCCATGGCTGCAACTGCTACTCCATCTTTGGTGGTATCAATGGAGATTGGAACATCAAATCTCTTTTTTATCTCTTTTATCACAGGTACTACCCGCTGAATTTCATCCTGCTCAGCAACCGGAGTAAAACCTGGTCTTGTGGATTCTCCTCCAACATCAATCAGATCCACCCCGTCTACTACCATCTGTTCTACATGCTTCAAAGCACGGTCTACCGTGTTATACTTGTTTCCATCCGAAAATGAATCCGGTGTTACATTCAAGATTCCCATTACATGGGTATGCCCCTCTTGAAAAGTATGATTTCCAATCTTCATAAGTCTTCCTCCTATCGCTAGTAAATCTTTCAAGCTAGTTTGATTATAGCAAAGATGACTTAATTTTCAATGGTTAGATTTCTTTTTTCCATCGGCCAATAACAGTCCTTAGCTGCCTTACAAGCATAACACTTTCTAGAAATCTTATCTGCCCGATAGAGAAGAAAGGCAAGTTCCTCCTTTGGACTTTCTGTTCCCTCCCCTTCTATGGGTTTTCGGTGGGAAGAAATAGCATAGCAAATCCAGTCGATCTCTTCCTCCAAAAATCCACAGTCTCCTAAGATTTTTAAGGCAATCTCTTTTCCTGCCAACTCATGGGAAATTTCATGTTCATACTGGGCTGCCCTTCCAAGATCATGCAAAAGGGCCGTGGCATATATCATTTCCTTTTCGAATCCTTTTTTTTCTTCCAGGTTTAGAATCCACATAATCCTTGCTGTATCCAGAAAATGATTTAAATCATGAAGACAGAATGGGCGATGGACTTCGTATTCTTCAATTTTTCTTAACAAGCTTTGATATAAGGGATGATGAAAAATTTGATCTAATCTCTCCATCCTTCCGTCCTCCTTTTTCGTTTCCATCATTATAACAAACATCCCCTTATTGTCAATCTTATGACCAACCACTAATTTTTATAATACTTGACTTGCAGTCTTTCTCTTGATTTTAATTTTTAAAACGACTATGATTGATAGGGTTCTTTCAAAAATCACCCTCAGAGAATCCTTTAAAGGGGTGAAATATTTATTCGAGGTTATGATATGTTTAAAAAAGCGTTTCACCAAGGTTTAAAACATGGTATTCCCATTGGACTTGGCTACTTTGCCGTAGCATTTGCCTTAGGAATCTCCGCCAAGCAGGTGGGCCTTTCTGTGATTCAGGCTATGATGATGTCTATGGGTATGATAGCGTCTGCCGGAGAATTTGCAGCCCTTTCCCTAATCAATGAAAAGGCAGCTGTAATCGAGATGATCGTTACTACCTTAATTGTAAATATGAGATATTTTTTAATGTCTTCTTCTATGACACAAAAACTATCTCCCAAAACTTCCTTTGGCCACCGATTCTTTTTGGCCTACTCCATTACCGATGAGATTTTTGCTCTTTCCGTTACGGTTCCGGGCTATTTGAATCCATACTACACCTACGGAATCACCTTGGTTTCCTCCCTGGGTTGGACCACAGGTACCGGTTTAGGACTGGTGGCCAGCAATTTAATTCCCGAACCTATTGCTCTTGCTTTAAGTGTAGCCATCTACGGAATGTTTTTAGCAATCATTATTCCGGAAGGAAAAAAAGACCACTTTATCGCCAAGTTAATTTTTATTTCCATGCTTGCCAGTGGACTATTTTCAATCACCCCTGTTTTAAGGCAGGTTCCATCCGGTTATCGGATTATTATTCTTACCATCTTAATCGCTGGTTTGGCTGCTTGGATTCGTCCTATGGATTTTTCAGAGGATACTCTTCAAGATGCCCCAGAAGAGGAAGATGTAAGAATCTTACAGGAATAGAAAGGAGTATGTGTCTATGAATCCTGGAATTAATCTTTCCCTTTTGGTAATCTCTCTTACCATTTACGGAATCCGTCTGATTCCTTTTTTATTTTTTCGAAAGCCCATTAAAAATAAATATTTCAGATCATTTTTATATTATGTTCCCTATGTAACCCTGGCGGTAATGACCTTCCCTTCGATTCTTTCCGCTACCGGTTCCTACGTAACAGGTACCGCCACCTTGGTGGTAGGATTGGTGGCTGCTTATCTCTTTGAAGATCTTTTTTCTGTGGCTATTAGCTGCTGTGTGGTAGCCTTGGCCTTTGGAATATTTTTTTAATTTTAATTCTTCTCATGATTCCTCTCCCTTCAAAAAAATGAGAGTAGATAAATAAAAGTTTATCTACTCTCATTCTTTTTATTTTATAAATGCAATACTCGTTCTGCAATTTCTGCAGTTCTTCCTTGGTTCCAATACTGGGTTCCAATGTAACCACAGGTACGTCTTGCTACGTGCATCTTATTCTGATCACGATTTCCGCAATTTGGACATTCCCACACAAGCTTACCGGTATTATCCTTGATCGTCTGAATTTCTCCAGTATATCCGCAGGCATCACACATATCACTCTTCGTATTGATCTCAGCATAAAGAATGGTGTGATACATATGCTTAATGATTTCCAAAACAGCATCAATATTCTGCTCTAAGTTTGGTACCTCTACATAAGAAACCGCACCACCTGGACTTAACTCCTGGAAATCTGCTTCCTTGCTAAGCTTTGAAAATGCATCAATCTCCTCGGTAACATGTACATGATAAGAGTTGGTAATATAATTCTTATCGGTAACGTGAGGAATCTTTCCAAAACGCTTCTGTAAGCATTTCGCAAACTTATAAGTGGTAGATTCCAATGGAGTTCCATAAACAGAATAATCAATATTCTCTTCCTTCTTCCAACGGTTACAAGAATCATTTAAAAGTTGCATCACCTTTTTGCCAAATACTTCCCCCTCCGGTGAGGTATGGGAAATACCCTTCATATAATAAACGCACTCTGCAAGACCTGCATATCCCAGAGAAATGGTTGAATAACCGTCATATAAGAGCTTATCAATGGTTTCTCCTGGCTTTAATCTTGCTAAAGCACCGTCCTGCCAAAGAATTGGAGATACATCGGAAGGAGTTCCAAGAAGTCTTTCATGACGAGCACGAAGGGCTCTGTGGCATAGATCCAGTCGGTCATTCATAATCTCCCAGAACTTGTCTTCATCTCCACCGGAAGAACAAGCGGCATCTACTAAATTAATCGTTACAACACCCTGGTTGAAACGTCCGTAATATCTATGCTTTCCTTCCTGATAGTTTTTAGCTTCTGCCAGATTTCCTATTCCATGGTCGGTAAAACGATCCGGAGTAAGGAAGGAACGGCAACCCATACAAGGATAACAATCTCCCTTTAATTCCAAGGACTTCTTTTCAGAAATATAATCCGGAACCATACGCTTAGCGGTACACTCTGCTGCCAGTTTCGTCAAATAATAATACTTGCCGTCTTCTGTGATATTGTCTTCCTGGAGAACATAGATTAACTTAGGAAAGGCCGGAGTAATATAATAACCCTTACGATCCTTAACTCCAAGAATTCTCTGCTTTAACATAATCTCAATGATCATGGCAAGGTCGTCTCTTAACTGGCCTTCCGGAACTTCATTCAGGTACATAAACACCGTAACAAATGGAGCCTGACCATTGGTGGACTGAAGGGTAATTAACTGGTATTGAATAGTCTGACAACCGGACTCTACCTCGGTACGAATTTCCTTTTCAACAATCTGGTTAAACTTCTGATCATCTAATACCACGCCAACTTCTTCCATCTCCTCACGAAGACGCTTGGCAATCTTCTTTCTTGAAACATCTACAAATGGTGCCAGGTGAGACATGGTAATAGTCTGACCACCATACTGGCTGGATGCTACCTGAGCAACAATCTGAGAAGCCACGGTACAAGCGGTTCCAAAACTTCTTGGGGTATCAATATGAGTACCGGAAATGCAAGTACCGTTCTGAAGCATATCCTCAAGATTTACCAAAGAACAATTGTGCATATGCTGGGCAAAGTAATCTGCATCATGGAAATGAATAATTCCTTCCTTGTGTGCTGCAACTACTTCATCGGTAAGAAGATAACGACTGGTATAATAACGGCTCCACTCACCTGCCATATAGTCTCTTTGAACCGAAAGAACGGTAGGATTCTTGTTGGAATTCTCCTGCTTTACTTCCTCATTGTCTCGCTCAACGACACCGGAAATCTTCTGGTCAATGTTACTCATCTTACGAAGCTCGTTGTGCTTGTAACGATAGGTAATATAAAGTCTTGCAATCTTATGCTTTCCGCTACCCATGAGGGCATCCTCAACCTTATCCTGAATTTCCTCTACAGAAAGATCACGACCAGCATTGGCTGCATCCTTTTGAATTCCTTCTGTAATGCGATCAATCTCCTCCTCGGTTAATCGCTCAGAAAGGATTCCTTCCTCCCTGTTAGCCTTACGAATCGCATGGGCAATCTTTTCCGGATTAAAGATTACTCTTTCACCAGAACGTTTCATAATATAAATCTGAGGCGTTTCTAAGTCCATGTTTCCATCAAGTGTTTCATCATAAAACATCTTATATCCTCCTTTTCCTTTCACCTTATCCCAATTTATAAAAAATAAGTCCCGTTAGCGGCAAGGGAACTTGTCATCGTCTTAGCAAATGCTATTATAGAAATTCTATTCTACTTTGTCAATAGACTTTCGGAAGTTTATACACAATATCTTGTGGTCGAAAAGAGATGCATAAACTATATTTTCCATTTTTAAATCTCTACAAATAAAATAGCAGGCAGGTTCTAGGCAAAATGAGCACAAGAAAAGAACCTGGCATCTCACAAAAATGTGATTCTCTTGATTCTGTATTTCTATTATTTACAATTTCTTAATACTAATAAAGCATCTGCAAAAAGGGGCATTTAGGGTCTCTTTATAATCACTATTACTATAACCTCGCTAATTTTGCACTGTTCAGGATAAGAAAGCATTAACAATTCTATTCCCATCATTACTTCAGCGTTAAGTTTTGTTTTCTTATATCTTCACGGAATAAATTAAGGTATTTGTATTCCCATTCATCTTCAAAGTGCAATATGGGAATATCATTCATAATCATTATTGCATAAAGTAGGTTTCGCCCTTTCCGCTGTCGGGTATTCCATGGGGCATACATTTGATTACACGGTTACATTGTTCAGCCCTT
>AUXO011052803.1_pt1 | contig 32528 bp, 36 predicted proteins | sample 768731 | NCBI WGS metagenome assembly AUXO01 (sample SAMN02715735, study PRJNA202380) | gut metagenome | biome: sheep rumen | host: Ovis aries | place: New Zealand: Palmerston North
TCGGCAAGGGAGAAGAACTGTTCATCCCGAAGTGCTGCTGTTATCCAGGTAGAGATATTTCCTACCGTTCCTTCAGCATTCGGCTTATCCTTGGGAGCTCTGACACGTGCCGGAATAATAGCGGTGCCATAGTGTTCAGCCATTTCCTGATAGGTTTCATTAATCTGCTGGTCTTTAAGTCCACCATTGTGAACAACTGCAGTTTTGCAGTTATCCGGTACGAGAATCCTGGCAACACCGCCAAAGTACTCGTACATATGGACATGAGCATTAATCCATGATTTCTGCTTCATATCCAGAAATGCTTCCACGTATGTATACTGGCTGTAAGTCATTACACCAACAAATATGTAGGCTTTCATGATTTCTCCGGTATCCGGATCAATGATTGTTGCAGGATCCCCTGCCCAGTCAACTTCAACCTGTTCACCGGGTTTCCGGTTGATATGCATGGTAGCACGATGTTTCTGCTCATCCTGTTGGATGTGGTAGCAGAACTGAGAATACATGAGTGGTTCTTCGCCATTGGCACGGCAATCCTCCATGTATTCAGTCCACAGGAGCTTTTTACTTACTCCGTTACGAAGTAGCTCCTTGCGGATGTAGTCGTAGTCAGGCATACGTTTATTAGGCGATACCTTGTTCTCTTTAGAGAACATGAGCTTTTGAAGCTCTGTGTCAGTCATTGCTTCATCAAGTGGCCATGAAAGTTTTAATTCTCTGGCACGTTTTTGGACTTTGACGACAGTTTTTTGTGCGACACCACAACTAGCCATGATATCGCGTTGTGAGAATCCCAGGCCAGTAAGGCGAATGATTTCTCTGTACTTGGTCATAATTGTGACCTCCTTACAATGAATTTACACCAACTGGTGCATGAGCTCATTATAAGGTTTTTATAGATAAATCGATTTCCTATTTAACGGAAACGCGATTTCCAATTAAGCGGATTAGCGATTTCCATACGCCGGACAGGTGATGGATTTCACCCCGGATTATTCAGGTATTCTGCGCTATGCTGAGAAATACAATCCAGAGACATTGGAAAGCTGCTGTAAAGATGCCGTCTTAGCAGGGAAATGTAACTATTCCTATATCTGTAATACCATCTCCACCTACCACAAGGAGCCACCGAAAGACACTCCCTCTCAGAATAAAAGTAAGGAGTCTCCTTCATCGAGTATATCCGGCACATACAAAGATGACGACAGCAAGTATTCCCTTAAGAACCTGTTGAAACGTCAGGAAACGGAGGCTGGCAATGAAGAATCCTAATGCAGATATCTACGAAATGCTGGACACCCTTTCCCTTCCGGTGGCAGCTCAGCGCTTTATGGAACTCTCTAAAAGCCCGGAACTCTGCAATTATACCGCAATGCAGTTCATTCGTGAGGTTCTGGAACCACAATACATAGAAACACTCAACAATCGATTCGAAACGAATCTGAGGCTCAGCAGCCTGATCAATAAAGGGGCTCAAGTCGAGAACCTCAAGACTGGGAATGGACGAATCTATAATGATGCTACGGTGCAACAGATCTTGCAATTCCACTTCGCTGAGAATAGACAGAATGTCGGAATCTATGGCATAACCGGTGCAGGAAAGTCCTATTTTCTTTCCGCATGTTGTGTGGAGGCATGCCGTAGGAACTATCGCTGTAAGTTTGTGGATTATAGTGATCTGCTGGATGAACTGATCGTTCTGAATCGCCAGGAAGATCTTAACAAGTATCGTAAGCGGATCAAGTATTATGCCCGGATACAGTTACTGTTCATTGATGATTTCTCCATAAGCCGGTACTCCGAAGAGGGGATCAAAATCCTCTATCATCTCCTGAAACTTCGGGATGATCTCGGAACATCTACCCTTTTCAGTTGTCAGTACTCCCCTGATGAATGGGGTAATACACTGAGTTATGAACCGGAATGTTACGGAAAGCTTGATGGAATTCGTCGCAGGCTTACCACCGGCTTTACTGTACTTATTGAGAAGGCATAGGACTTAAGACACCTACAAACTATACTGATTGGCAGAGTGGACAAACGTCCTCTCTGCTGATCTACTGGGCTGTCCGTTTAATATGGCCCAGACTGTCCGGGAAATGCGGCCCTGCTGGCCGCGGAAAGTGGCCGTATGCAATATATACGAGATAGTGAATTTTCTACAATTGTATTTGGCGAAAATAGTGGATATCCTTTTGAGGCGAGAAAGTATGAATGTATAGCGAATACATATGGAAAAAAATTTGAATTTGTATCATGTCCAAGTTATGTGGAAGAAACTATCAGATGTGGCAAATCATATGGTGAGGCGAGAGTGATAGATGATATATTAAAAAGAAGTGAACTGCTACAAACAGAAGATATAATATATAAACTAACTGGGAGAATTTTTCTAGAAAATTCTAAGGATATATGTAAAACGGTAAATAAAAGAAAGAATGAATTTATAATCTACGACAGTAAAAAGTGGTGTTTTACAAATATATTTAAGTTTTCTAAAAATGATTATTTGAAATATTGGGATAAAGTATACGAGCAATGTGATGAGAAAAACGGCAATGATATTGAAAAAGTATTTTATCAAATAATATGCGAAGCAGTTAAAGAAGGATTAGATGTGGAATCTTTTAATGTATGGCCATGCTTTGATGGGATACAGGGAGCAACACTAGAACCCTATACAGGAGGGAAAATGGAAAGATGTTTAAGATCTTTTTTGTGTAAGGCAGGCTGTTTTACATATGGAACAAAGGCATCGAAACTCTTGAAAATATAAGGAAAACTTTGAATGGAATGTGGATAAGTATTTCTTAAAGCTACGGAAATGTGGATTATTGAAAAAAGTATTAATCCAACATTGAAGAGAAAAAGAATAGATACAAAAATATGAAGCAAAAACAATAAAATCCCGAAAGGAAGGTACAAAAAGATGAAAAACAAACCACACAAATTATTCATTTCACACAGCAGCAAAGATGCAGAATATATGAAAGCATTTGTAGATTTGCTTGTAGCAATAGGAGTGCATAAAAATCAAATAACTTGTACTTCTGTTCCACAATGTAATATTCCGGTTGGATGTAACATATATGACTGGTTAGCCAAACAATTTCAGACGAGCGACCTTCATGTCGTGTACGCCTTTTCGGATAATTATTATTCCAGCGTAGCAACATTAAATGAAATGGGTGCAGCTTGGGTAATGAGGTGTAAATGGACAGGATTGTTATTGCCAGGTTTTACATTTAATCAATTAGCCGGATGTATTGATAAAAATCAGATCTGTATTAAATTAGATGATCCGGATATTATCACATTGAAACAGAGACTCAGACAATTTAGAGACGACATTATTAAGGAGTTTGGTCTTGAATCAATAGATGAAGATGAATGGGAAGAAAAAAGAGACGATTTTTTAGATAAGATAAAGATTATTGCGCAGCAAAAGAATGTTAAAACCACGCCGTCAAATCCTGTAAATGGATCGAATAATACGAAGGGAAAAACAAGATTTGATGCGCCGGTAGCTCAGAGACAAGAGATTGATCTGTTGAAGGATTATACTCCATTTTCCAAGGTAAAACCAATTATCTCCTGTGGTGATGAAAAGGTCGCAAAGATAAAAACATTTGCAGATTGCTTTGACATGGATGTTGATATCAGCAATGTAACTAAGAGGGGTATGGGAGAATTTGCGATGGCATTGATGGAATATATTCCTTGTGATAACTGGACTGGCTTCTTTGATGCCGGATATGCCATAGAATTTGACGCAGCTACGACAGGAGCTATAAAGAAAGTTCAGTTGGAAATAAAAAATGATTCTTTTGTGAAAATAATAGATGAAGAGAATGATGTAAGTAACGGTGGAGGACATTTTAAATATAGATTCCGGGATAAAGTAAGAAATGGAGAAGCTTTGGAGAAGATCAAAGAAGTTTGTTTTACGGTATTCTTTGCAGAATCGTACATAGATGGAGAAAAAGGCAGATTGAGCATAAGGAATTTGAAGGTGACACCTGCATAAGAACAGTGTTTATACTGAAAACAGATATATTACCGAAGGACGCTAAAAAAGAGAATAAATCTGTATATAGAGTTATAAAATTTGGAACAATTGATAGGAATGGATTTATAGGAGCATATGAAGAAATACAAAGGGGATTAATTCCACCTAAGAAGAGAATGAACCTAGATGATCCAGGACTATATTCTACTTCTTGTAACATGAAATATTCAGAAGCAGAATATGCATTGAATATGTTTATGAGGCATTATCCCAAACCATTTATTGCAAAAGGTGAAACGGAAGGTTCTTGTGGACCATGTCAGTTAACTTCAGAAAGAGAAAAAAGAAGTGATACACATGTTGATTGGTGGATATATGAAGATACAGAGCCACAAATATATTTTTCGGAGGTGAGTAATAGTGAGTGATATATATTTTGATAAAGTCATACAAATAGGAAGATTATATCTGGATTACATTTTTTATGAATTTGAATCGGAACCAATTCTTTTTTCATGTGTGGATGATGAGAAAAAGTTATATCTTTGCCTTTGCTCAGAAATCCGTTATGGACAAAAATGGGTTATTACAGAATGCGAATTAAGCACATTAAAGGCACTTATAGATGAGAAGATGGATATTGCATCTGCATTTTTATTAAAGAATGAAATAATTATCATAGATATGGATTTGCAGGGAAAAGAAAGCAGTTATGTAATAAAAAGTGAAGAAATAGATAGATTGAATTTGCCTAAAGAAGGAATGTACATTAAAGATAATAAAGAAAGTGCGAGAAATTACTTGTGGAGTAAGGAATGTAGAAGATTACTTGAAAAAATAGAAGTAGAAATTGATATGACTCAAGAACTGAATGATGTAATAAAATCATATACATCAATCATAAATAATAAAATAGATGTGATATATGAGAACATAGGAATATATACAGCCTTTTTGAGTAATGTAATAAACAAGCAAGTGGATGAATTAGGTGGGACTTTAGAACAATCTGCGGTGATTGAACAAGAATATTCAATTGAAACAAAGGAAAAATATGTTGAGGTTATAGATAGCGTTGAGTTATCTAATGATGATGATGGATTTTTACAAGCAGCGTAATCAAATGAAATGAGGAAAGAATAAAATGAAACCAAGTAAATTCCAATTTTTAAACCCATATCTAGTAGAAGTGAATTTTGTAACTAATCCGGATTTTATAAGTGGAAAAAATGACGATGATGTTGAGATGCAGAATGTCTTTAATGTGCAGGTGAGAAAAAGTAAGAATGAAAATCGTGCAAATGTTGAACTGACGTTAGAAACAAATGCAGAAAATGATCAGGCACCTTTCAAATTAAAGATAAAAGTAGCGTCTGATTTTAAATGGGAAGATTTAAGTGATGAAAGAGTTGAATCTATGCTCAAGATGAACGCGCCGGCCTTATTATTAGGATATATGAGGCCTATAGTGGCAGGTCTTACTAATTCTTCAAATTTTGCGACTTATAATTTACCATTTATTAATTTTAAAGAATAGCAGAAATATTATTTAGCAGTTATTTAAAGCGCAGGCAAAATGGCATACGCCATTTCCCTGCGCTTTGATTATCCTTATAGCCGAATAATCAAAATACTATCTGTTCTTACGTCTCTTACTAATAATAGTATAAATACATCCTGCAGCGATCATAAGTGAAAGAACCAGTGAAACTGTATAAAGAATCATGTGATTGTTATCACCGGTTTTTACCTTGCCGTTTGTAGACTTCTTATTTGCATGATTAGCATTAGTAGTCTTTGGAGATGCTGTAGTAGTTGCTCCGTTCTGACCATTGGATGTGTTGTTACCTGTAGAACCAGAGGTTGTACCATTGTTAGTTCCGGAAGGATCTGTTGTTCCAGGTGTGCTCGGTTTGTCAGTATCCGGCTTGTCAGTACCTGGTTTATCAGTATCCGGTTTGTCAGTGCCTGGTTTATCCGTACCTGGCTTATCCGTACCTGGTTTATCCGGTGTCGGATTTTCTGATCCGTCGGTTACTCTCCAGAGCTGTGTTCCCCAGAACGGGTTAGCCATACCGAGGAAGAGTCCGTTGTCTGTCGGAATAAATGCACGTCCGCCGTGGTTATAGATATCGCCGAAACCATTGCGGGTGAGTGTTGTAAAGTTTACTCCGTCGGAAGAGATCAGTACGTCGCATCCCTTTTCCTGTGTGTGGATGATGTTGCTGCATCCAAGGTAATATACGAAATGATGGAATGCAGTGTTGAAGACGTTGTTCTCAATCTTCTGTGCAAGATCCGGGTTCAGGCGGTTAAGGATTGGTTTTACATAGTTGTTGTAATTATTTACCATATCCAGATATACATCGACGATGTCAGATGGTTTATTTCTCTGTGTGTAAGCAGCTGTCTGAGAATCGTCAGAAGAAAGTGTCTCGATTTCATCCAGCTGATCTAACATCTGGTCGATGGCATCTGCTTCTGTGTCTGTAAGTTCTGCATTTGTGTTGTCTGTTACAACTGCTTCCTGGTCTTTTGCGGCTTCTGTAGCTGCCTGATCAGCAGTATTATCAGCTTCTGTATTCTCCTGAATATTTTCCTGAGCATCTTCTGCGGTATCTTCTGTGGTGGCCTCTTCTGTTGTGGCCTCTTCTGTTGTGCCTTCTTCTGCGGTCAGTGCTGCGCCGGAAGGAGTTTTCTTAAGGCTCTGAAGAAGTTCTTTGACATAAGTCATCTTCTGTGAGAATTCTTCAGGTGTCATTTCCAGAAGACTTCCGTCGGTCAGCTGTGTGAATCCGGATGCGAGTGTTGCGATATCGAATGTTCCGATCAGGAGCTTTCCGTGGTATTCAGAGAATCTCCACAGATACTGTGTGGAAGCTGCTCCGAATCCGTCGTCGTTGATGAGTTCGATATTTTCATTCTTGTCCATGCGGTTCAGGCATGCAGGGTTCTTCAGATCTTCATAGAGAGACTGGAAATTTGAAAAAAATTAAATTTTTTTGAAAAAAACGCGACAGGTTTTTAAAAGTTATGTGTATTAATATATAGAGGGAGACAAAAAGAAGAATTTATATAGATTGGAGCAATCGAAAAAGACTATGTCGAGATTGCATGTGAACTGTGGTTACAGCCCCGCACCCCATCATTTACATACGCTAGGAAATACTCAAAGAAATGAAAAAATCCGATGAATATAAATATAGAGTATTGATAAATATTGATATGTGTGCATTGATAAACGTACTGTAAATTTTTGGGAATTGCGGGATACTGTAAATCGCCGGAGGATTTGGATATCGTCCACCGGTGTTATAATTCCGGGGCTTTATGTGTAGGGCCCCGGAATTAGCTATATATAGAGAGATTATGAAAGAGAAGATGAGATATGACGATACGGCAATTTATTAAGAAATTATTTGTAACGATTATAATGATTGGGATTGTACTGGTGGCGTTATTGAAGGTTGGTTATATATTGATCTGCAAGGTTATTGTGGTGATTATATTTGCAGTACTTGCGATTCAGTACTGGGTCGGTGAGGATATCAGGAAAGCGGAAGAAGAGAAAAGGGGAACCTGGTTATTCACGCTTGGATTTATCGGGCTGACTGTGCTGACAATGCTTGCGGCCAATATCCCGGGACAGGTGCAGCAGGATCAGTACCTGTACCTTACGAAAGAGCATACGGAACAGCTGGAGAAGGTGCTTTTAAGAGAGGCGACTGCGGACAGTGAAAGGTGCATACAGTGGTATGAAAAGCAGATGCTGGGCATCAGGAATAATAAGGCGCTTGGGAATCCGGCTATGCAGACGGAGGATGAAAGACAGTATAAGAACCGCATCGATGGAAAAGAAGTGTACCGGGATCCGGATACATGTACTCTACGTGTGAAAGAGCTTAAAGATGGCAGTACGAAAGACAGTGTACTGATCAATGGACCGGTGGGAGAGATCATAGCGATGCGGGAGCGGATTTTCTATATTGATATGGAAGATCATAATGTTCTGAAATCTGTAACCTATGACGGAAGGAAGAGAAAGACCTGGACGAAGGATCCGGTAAAGCAATTTGCCGTAATCGGTGAATATGTGATCTGCTGTACGGAGGATGAGAAGCTTATCCGTTGTGATATGTCGACGGGCAAGAGAAAGGAACTGGCGGATCATATTCAGTACTTTTTTGCCGGCGCGAAGCTGTATGCGCAGAAGGGGTCGAAGATTGTGTCGGTCAGCTATGACGGCAAAGAAATCAGGGTATTTAAGAAAGATGTGGTTATGATGGATAAGAAGGAAGACAAGATATATTATAGGAGAATGGACAGGAAGAAAGAGCAGATGTATGTGTGTGATGTGGATGGAGGGATGGAGAAAATGGTTGGAAACCGAGATTAATTGTCTTTAATTTATATATCCGTGTTCTAATATATCTTATGCAAGAATATATTTAGAATAAGCTTGAAATTTATCGTAAAAGGGGTATATAATAAATGAAGAGAGATTACTTCGCAAAAAACGAACAAATATACAAAGGAGGACGAGCTATGATTATCATGGATATTAAAGTTGACAACATATATGCATTTAAAGATTTTCATATAAATATGTCATATCCAAAGAAAATAGTGAATTCGACTATAGAAAATGAATTTCTGGAAGAGAGGACAAATTTTCGGTACAAAAAAGTTAATATCATTATGGGTACAAATGCAACAGGAAAAACAACTATGGGTAAGTTGTTAATGTTGTTTACTAATTATTTGAATGATGGAGGATATAAGCGGTTTACTAATAGAATTGCAGATGTAAAAAAAGCAGCAAAATTGCAGATCGATTTTGTGACAAACGAAAATTTATTATATAGATTTGAGATGAATGTCGGTCCGAAGACCCAAAAAAGTTATACAGAAGAAGATGTAGATATTAAGATTTACTATACACCAATAGAGACAAGAGACAGTTATGAAACATGTGCGTCAAGATTGGATATGTATGAGTGTGAAGAAACGACATATGAAAAAGTAAATACAAACGGATGGAAATTTTCATATCCGATAGATTCGTCAGGGGACAAGGTTTATAGTACGATAGAAGAGAATAGTAAATATATATACATATTACAGCAGATTTTAAAAACACTTGATTCTTCGGTGGAGGAAGTAGTAAAAGTTTCTGAAGTAGAGAATACATATGTAATAAAATGGAAAAATTGTTCAGCAATTATTAAGGATGGAAAAATCGCTAATGGTGAGGTAATGTCCAGTGGAACTAAGGCAGGGCTTGAAATATCTTATATAATAACCTCTCTTTTATGTGATATGCATGATTTATATTATTGTGATGAATTATTCTCTTATGTGAATAGTGACATTGAAAAGGCCTGTTTGTCGATTATAATTGAAAAACTCTCGGGGAGAAAGCAATTGTTTTTCACAACACACAACTCAGACATATTAGATATGCAGCTGCCAAAGCATTCATTTACATTTCTGAAAAAAGATGTAAATAACGAAGATGATTCAATCAAATGTATTGCGGCATCTCAGTATTTAAAAAGAAGCACGGACTCGTTAAAGCATGCGGTGGAAAATGATCTGTTTTGTACAGCGCCTGAATTACATAGGCTATTTGAAATTGCTGATTTGTAATTAGGAGGGATGCAAATGAGAAAAAGCGGTATTTATCAATATTATGTAGAGGGTGAAGATGAGAGAAGTCTGCTTAACACATTGAAGTTGGATCTGCGTTGTATTGAGAGTGGAAAAATTGATAAGTTTAATGTAATTCAAAGTCGTTTTACGACTGCAAGAATGCGCACGCTAAAGACGGGAACAACAGTAGTTCTGGTATATGATACAGATGTAGAGATGAATACGAAAATTTTAGATGAAAATATAGCTTTTCTGAAAAGACAAAAAGGAATAAAAGAAGTAATTTGCATTCCGCAAGTAAGAAATTTGGAAGATGAACTAGTGCGGGCCTGTAATATAAAAAATATTGTGGATTTGACTAAGAGTCTTACAAAAGCAGATTATAAAAGGGATTTAATTAATTGTAGTAATTTAAGTGACAGATTAAAAAAATGTAAATTTGATATAACAAAAATATGGGCAGAAATTCCAAAAAACAATTTTAAAAAATATGGAAATGATTCCGAAAAAATAAAAATCAAGTCAAAGAAATAGTTATAGGAAAAGAAGCGCTACTTCCAGCAGTGTCATTCTTGTGTAAATGACATTACCGGAAGTGGCGCTCCTTTTTGTTGGACTGTATGATTAATGTAACGTGGGAATATGAAATTTGTGGTGGGGATGGGATTAAATATATGTTAGATTGTGGTTAAATGGCGTTGCAATTTGGAATACTATCACGTAACATTGAAGAATAAGAAGAAAGCATTAAATGAAAGAAGATAAAAACAGGAGCAACATATGCAACACACACAGCAATTATTTTTAGAGGCATTAAAAGCCGCATTAAAAAATGAACAGGTAGAATGGAATAACAAGTTGGAAGCGCAGGAATGGATGGACCTGTTCCGCATGGCGGAAGTGCACCAGATCCTTCCGATGATCTATGAGGCCGTATATCGAAGTCCTGCGGCCGGGCAGGCGGATCCGCAGATACTGGCTCCGGCAAAGGCGCAGATGGTGCGCACAGTGATCATGCAGACGCAGAAGACGGGAGAGTTCGAGCCGCTTTACAGATATCTGAGAGAGAGCGGAATCTGTCCGTTAGTGGTGAAAGGGATCGTGTGCAGGAACATTTATCCGAATCCGGATTATCGGATATCCGGAGATGAGGATCTGCTGATCCGGCCGGAGGATTTTAGAAAATGCCACGATCTGTTGCACGAATATGGAATGCAGACATCGGAGCAGGATATGGATGCGGAAGAACTGGAATCGGTTTACGAAGTACCATACGGGAAGAAGGGAAGCCTTATCTACATAGAGCTCCACAAGAGCTTATTCCCGCCGGAATCAGAGGCATACGGGGATCTGAACCGCTTTTTTGCAAATGTACATGAAGATGCGATTGATATCAGGATCGATGGAACGGATATCCGGACAATGGGATACACGGATCATCTGTTTTATCTGATCTGTCATTCGTTCAAGCATTTCCTGCACAGTGGATTCGGGATCCGGCAGGTATGCGACATCATATTATTTGCCAATGAATACGGGGATGCGATTGACTGGGAGAAGGTTCTGAGACAGTGTAGGGAGATACATGCGGATCTTTTTGCTGCGGCATTATTTGCAATCGGTGAGAAATATCTGACGTTTGATTCTGAGAAGGCGCATTATCCGAAAGTATGGCAGGGGATCTGTGTGGATGAGACGGATATGCTGATGGATCTTCTGGACAGTGGTATCTATGGCAATGCAAATATGAGCCGGAAGCACAGCAGTAATATGACGCTGGATGCGGTGGCAGCAGACAAGAATGGAAAGAAAGCCGGGAATACGGTCTTAAAGTCTTTGTTCCCATCGGCAAAAAAGCTCGAGGGGCGGTATCCGTATCTTAAGAAACATCCGATTCTTCTTCCGATTGCGTGGACAGACCGTATCTTAAAATACCGTAAAGAGACAGTGGCAGGAGGGGATAACGCTGCGGCAGATTCCGTGAAGATTGGAAATCAGAGAATTGAACTTATGAAGGAATATGGAATCATTAAAAAATGATAAAAAATGTTGATGACGTAACAGGTATGTATAGGATATAATATATATGTTATACAGACTTCAGCCGGAAGCAAGTATTCATTCAGTGCTTCTGAGATCAAGAAAGCAGTTCCGAGTGGATACTGGACAATCAAGCTTTTGGGAATCAAGGTGAAATACGGAACTACAGGTACTCTGACAGTTAACGTATTTTAAAGTAAAAATAATCAAATAAAAAGGGCAGATACCATTTGCCATTGAACAGATACCGCCATTCGGGGAAGCAAAGCTATCCGGGTGTCGGTATTACTATGTCACGATGCGCCTGAAGCCGCCAATGAATAAGAACATTATTCGGGTGAGCGTAGTTCAAAATAATAAAAGACTTGAAACAAGAAGATTTACATGTTAATATAACTTTATTAATGGACGTTCTGTCCATTTAGAATAATTCAACGGTCTCAAAAGACCATCACATTTATCAGAGGAAGATCCCTCAAGATTACCAGACAATTTATAAAAAAAGAAAATACGTATTTTACGGAAGAAATCTTGTAGAAAAGATATGTATCGTGTATAGTATATATAGATATTGCAAAATCCAGCTCAGACCTTCACGTAAAATAACGGGAAGGAGAATGGATGAAGAGAAAGAGTATCTTGTACAAAGACCTGGAAGTGTCCAGAGCGAAGGAAATCTATGATGAATCCTGCAAGAATATCCTTGCGAACAAAATCATACTGGCCTGGATAATGAAAAGCTGCATGAAAGAATATAAAGACTGCAGTATCCGTGACATTGCAGACCACTACATAGAAGGGATACCGGAGATATCTCAAAGGGAAGTACACCGGGATGAGGCGCCAGCGTCTGATCCGGGAAAGATCAGAGGAGAGAACACCGAAGATAAGGCAGTGAATGAAGGAACCGTTCGCTACGACATCATGTTCCGGGCAATATTGCCCCAAGGCCAGGAAAAGATAGAACTGATTATCAATATAGAGGCACAAAAAGATTTTTATCCGGGATATCCCTTGATCAAGAGAGGGATATATTATGGCTGTAGAATGATCTCATCCCAATACGGCACGATATTTACCAACAGCCATTATGAGAAGATCCAGAAAGTATACAGCATCTGGATCTGCTTTAACCCGCCGGAGAAACGGAAGAACAGTATCAATATATATTCCGTAAAAGAGAAGAACGTAGTGGGAAAAGTAAAAGAAAAAGAAGCGGATTATGATTTGCTGACAGCAGTGATGATCTGTCTTGACAGCGGGAAAGAAGAAAAAGAAGGAAACCATCAAGAAGGTACAGAAGAATCAGAAATCCTGAGATTGTTGGAAGTACTGTTTTCAACAGAGAGAGAATTGAAAGAAAAAGAGAAGATATTAGAAAATGAATATGGAATAACGATGACGTATGAAGAGAAAGAAGAGGTGGAGAAGATGTGTAATCTGAGTGAGTATGTGTGGGAGAAAGGGCTCCGGGAAGGCCGAGAAGAAGGACTCCGGACAGGAATAAACTATGGAGAACTACAAAATCTAGTTAGAATGGTGCTCAAGAAAATGCGAAAAGACGTCTCGTATGAAATAACTGCGGAACTCTTCGAAGAACCGGTAGAAAAGATCCGAAAGATATATGAAGTAGCGGAGAAATATGCGCCGGAATATGATATTGAGTCAATTTGCCGAGAACTGGCGGCATAAAGCGCTTTGGTTACACCGTAAGGGAATGTCCTTGTACCTTACCGGTGGATTTGGTATAGTATAAGGTATTATTCTGTAAAGGAGGCTCGTGATGAAAGAGACAGGAGAATCCGGATCAACAAAGAATAAAACCGTTATATTACTTCTGATCATTCTTTTGACCTTGTTATGGTTTGTCGGAGAGATTCTGGTTTCTTACCATTGGATGAAAGTGAATCGGTATCCGGTGCAGGTACGGAATCTGCGGTATGCGGATACGGTTACAGATGCAGGATTCAAGATGGTGGTGATTTCGGATCTTCATGATCATGAATTCGGGAAAGACAATGAGAAGCTGATCCGGCGTGTAAAAGAACAGAATCCGGAGCTGATCATTCTGGATGGCGATATGCTGAATGAGGATTCGAAGAGTGACAGGGTGCCGGTTAGGCTGGTAAAAGGTCTGGCAGAGATTGCACCGGTGTATTATGCGCTTGGAAATCATGAACTGGATTATATCGGTGCTGTAGAAGGGAAGAAGATGCAAAAGCACCCGGAGAATTCCGAATTGGTGAAGGATCTTACAGATGCCGGCGCATGTGTGCTGGAAGAAGGTTACCGGGACGTGGAGATCGGTGGATGTAAGGTGCGCATCGGTGGGATGTATGAATATGCATTTGCTCTGGATGGAGATAACAGTGCAGAGAATCTGACAGGTGATGTACGGGATTTTCTGGAGGAGTTTCAGAATACAGACCGGTACAAGATTATGTTGTGCCACAGACCGGATAGTTTTGTATTCGGTGATGCATCCGATTACTGGAAGATCGATCTTGTGATCAGCGGACATGATCATGGAGGACAGGTAGTCATTCCATTCAAGGGAGGACTATATGGTGGTGATCAGGGATGGTTCCCGCCATATGTGCATGGACTGTACCGGACAGGAAGGATCCGGCTGTTCGTGACGAGTGGATTAAGCAGTGAGAAACAGAAGCTCCCGAGATGGAATAACCGGCCGGAGATTGCGGTGCTTAACGTACACTGATCAGAGGGATGAAGAGGTAAAAAGATGGTTAGAAGGACAGTCGTTCCGGTGATGTGTTATCAAAGATTACTGCGGACAGTGTGTTGGACGGAGATCTTACATCAAATATCAAGTATTCACTGGAGAAGACGGTCAATACGCAGGCTGCGGGTGAGTATCCGATCGAGTTCAGGGTTATGGACAGCGGCGGGAATACAGTGTATCTGAAGACGCAGATCAGTATTTCCGATAAAAGTTATGCAGGGATTGATGTGAAATTAAAAGATTATCTGATCTACCTTTCTGTCGGAGATGCATTTGATCCAAATGCATACTTTAATTCGGCAGATAAAGAAGGCGAGCTTACGGTGCAGTCGAATGTAAATACTGCAAAGGCAGGATCCTAAAGAGTATAATAAGATAAAAAAGAACCCGACACGGCTGTCATATCATGATAGCGTGCGGGTTCCTTTGGTTTCACATGCATTATTCTGATGCCGAATGGGATATCAGAAATTTGTTGAATAATTTGACAATCTGACCCCGCTTACGTAAGGTCAGTGGAATACAGTCATCGTTGGTTAAGTGAATCTCGGTATCCAGAATGTCCTGAATATAGTTCATGTTTACAAGATAGCTGCGATAACAACGGATAAAAGAATTGTCATTCAGCGTGCTCTCGATATGATTTAACGCCATGTTGGTTTCGTAAGTTTTTCTGGAAGTATGTATCACGCATTTTCTTCCAATGCTTTCAATATAAAAAATCTCAGAAACCGGGATGTGATATAAAAGCCGGTTGGAATATACATTGAGTGTATGGGTTGAAGGGAATATCGGAAGCAAAAGTCTGGTAAAGACTTTCTCAAAATCTTCTTCTCTGATTGGCTTCAGAATGTATCCTTCAACTCCAAGATTATAGCTTGCCAGGCAATGTTCAGTGCTTTTGGTCGTGAAGATAATTATTGGAGGGTTTGGACCATCTTTCAATTGTCTGGCAGCCTCTATACCATCTGTCCCCGGCATTAAAATTCCCAAAAAAATGAGGGAATATTCTTTCGGGGATGCTAACAACTCGTCTGTTGAAGTAAAGGTATCTACTTCTAATAATGCATGATTGAGCATATGCTTCTTAATATTGGCGTCCAAGAACTCACTAATACGTGTTATGTCGGTATCATACCTATCGCAAATTGCAATATTCATATATAGCCCCCTTCCCGAACAGATAAAACGTATTTTTATATAAATATAAATGGAATATGCTCTATGTAATTATAATATAACATAGATTAAGAGTGAAAAGATAGAAAAATGATACAAATGGACAGTAAATGGAATATATTAACAGAAAAATATAAGAATTTGGAGCAATCAAACAGAAAAATATAAAATTAATGCGAAGATTTGTCGAAAAACGTAGAAAGTAACAGTTCAGCCTTCCGGCTGAACTGAATAAAAAAGTTATTGTAAAAACGCCGAAATTTTTTTGCTTTCTTATGTGACTTTTCCACAGTAAATACGTTATATTTCACTGTTAGAGGATTATAAGAAAGCCATAAAAAATTATGTGCATAACTTTTTTGGATATTTTTGCTTTTTAGCGTTTTACGCTTTGGTAATCCACATTTTTTCATAAGTGACCGGTGTTATCCACAGTCATTTTGACGAATGGCAGAAACGCCGGAATTCGCTTTTTTTCCGTATTTCTGATAAAATCATACTATCAGAAAAAGAGGAAGGGAGGCGGCCATGAATGGGCGGCAATTATGAAAAAGGTTTGTACAATCAGCTTATGGAAGTCATGGCTCGTCTTGACGCAGTGGAAGAAGATCTTCATACAGAGAAAATCGAGCATAAAAATGATGTTGACCGTCTGAACGCCAAAATAGACTGCCTTACAGAGGAAAACAGGATTCTTAAAGACGATAATGCCCGTCTGAGAAGCATTATCAATAATGACAGTTCCAACACTTCCCTTCCGCCGTCCACCGACCAGAAAGGTGGAAAACCTGCTAACACCTATAACAGCCGCCAGCATACAGAGCGTAAAGCAGGAGGCCAGAAAGGACATAAGGGTACAACCCTTACAAAAGCAGAAGTAGAAGAAAAAATCCGGTCAGGGAAATGCAGACATAAAATCAGGAAGATTGGAAATCCTTCCAGCCGGAAATATGTCACAAAATATGTTGTAGACCTTGATGTTGCACCTCTTGTAACGGAAATACGCATCTATGCAGATAAGGATGGAAAATTCAACATTCCAGATGAATACCGGAGCGACGTAATATACGGAGCAAATGTAAAGTCACTTGCGACAGTCCTCTACAGCGAGGGTGTCATGTCAAACGACAGGATAGCTGCATTCTTAAATGCCGCAGGCAATAATGAACTCGGTCTTTCAGCCGGGAGCGTTTATGGATTCTGCAAAAAACTTGCCCAAAATGCGGAAGGCAGTATCCGAACTTTAGAAGAGGAACTGCTAAACCGGGAAGTAGTATTAACGGATGCAACCACAGTAACGGTCAATGGAGAACAGAATTATGTCCGAAATTTCAGCATAGAAAAGACAGTTGTCTACCGTGCCATGAAAAGCAAGGCAATAGATGCCCTAAAAAAAATAGATTTCCTCAAAAAATTTTCGGGAATCTTAGTACACGACCACGAAACAGCATTATACCATTTTGGAACAGACCACGGTGAATGTAATGTCCATATCATCCGTTATCTGCGTAAGAACACTGAGGAAACGGGGCATAAATGGTCAGCGGGAATGAAAGACCTGCTCTGTGAGATGAACCGGGAACGGAAAAAACTCATGGACCTGGGTGAAGAATCTTTTCCTGAAGAAATCCTGTATGACTATGAGAAAAGATACATGGATCTCATTGCTTCAGGACGTAAGGAAAACAAGCAACCCGGACACAGATATGCAAAGAAGGATGAAAAAGCACTGTTAAACCGTCTGGAGAAATACATGCACAATCACCTTTTGTTCCTGCATGATTTCAGTGTGCCGTTTGACGATAACATGAGTGAACGTGACCTGAGAAAAGTCAAGAACCGCCAGAAGATGGCAGGAGGATTTCGCAAAGACAGTGGGCATGAAATGTACTGTGCAATCCTGACAATCATAGAAACTCTGAAAAGAAGAAATATGGGATTAATAGAAAATGTAAAAAAGTTATTTATGGGGACACCGGCTATTTTTTAGCCAGTGCTAAGAGTGGTTGCTCAGCCGGAAGGCTGAACTGTTACATTTATTCATCACAAAATGCAGTTACTTACATGAATCCATGCAATTTCTTCTTACTTTTTATGCATTTTTATTACTATGCTTTTGCCCGTTGCTCTTCCAGACGCTGCCGCATCGAGAATTCACATCCGCAGTAATCCTGCCTGTACAGGCCATACTGTGCGGATAACTCTACAGATCTTTTATATCCGTTCTTTTTCTTGAAATCGGATGTAAGATATGATACGCCATACTCTTCTGCAAGTTTTAATCCGATCTCATTCAATTTGGCTGCATTTTTCAAAGGACTGATGCTGAGTGTCGTCGTAAAGTAATCATACCCGCCTTCTTTTGCAATCTCAGCGGTCTCTCTTAATCGAAGTTCATAACATTTAAAACAGCGCACGCCGCCTTCTTTCACTTTTTCCAGTCCCTTTGCCATCTCATAAAACTTTTCTTTATCATAGCCGCCTGCAATAAACTGTATCGGATATTTTGTATCCATCTCTCCAATCAGTGTCTGCTGTTCAATGATACGTTTGCTGTATTCACTCTCCGGATAAATATTCGGATTATAGTAAAGTACTGTGATCTTAAAATAACTGCTCAGATACTCCAGTACATAACTGCTGCACGGAGCACAGCAGCTGTGAAGGAGAAGGGTTGGTACCTTTTCTTCTTTTTGCAGATGATCGATCAGTTTATCCAGTTCTTTCTGGTAATTTATCTTTGTTAACATCTAATTATCCTCTCTTCTCTACATATCAGCATTTTACCACACCCGCCTTTTTTATTCACCTATTTTCTGTTCCGGTCATATCATATTATATACTTCACATCCAGGAGGTTCCTATGGAACAGATTTTGAACCTACAGCATATTTCTTATACGTATCATACTTTAGAAGGGGAAACCCCGGCCCTGTCTGATATCTCATTTTCTTTGAACAAAGGGGAATTTGCCGCCATCGTGGGACCTTCCGGCTGTGGAAAATCCACGCTGCTTTCTCTGATCTGCGGTCTTTTGCCTTGCAGTGACGGACAGATCACAATCAATGGCAGACACCTGAAAGAGAGTACAACTAATGTAGGATATATGCTGCAACACGATGAATTGTTTGAATGGCGCACGATCTATAACAATGTGATCCTTGGGCTGGAAATCCAGCATGCTCTGACGGCCCGGACGAAAAAGCGGGCACATGAACTTCTTAACATCTATGGTCTGAGTGATTTTGAGAATTCCAGGCCTTCGGAATTATCCGGAGGAATGCGCCAGCGTGCTGCCCTGATCCGTACATTAGTTCTGGAACCGGAACTATTACTTCTGGATGAACCTTTTTCCGCCCTTGATTACCAGACCCGGTTACAGGTTGGCGATGATATCGGACAGATCATCCGAAATGAGAAGAAATCCGCGCTTCTTGTAACACACGATCTTTCGGAAGCCATTTCTCTTGCCGACAGGGTAATTGTTCTTTCCCGTCGTCCGGCAGCCATCATTCAGACTATTCCGCTTATCTTTCATCTGGAAGAAGATACTCCTATGAACAGACGAAATGCACCGGAATTCAAATCTTATTTTAATCTGATATGGAAGGAGCTAAATCAGGATGAAAAATCTTCATAAAAGCCCAGATACCGGTGCTCCGGCGGTACTTTCCACCGGACACCGGCACTATCTCAGACATTATCATTTTCACAGACTGCTGGTTATATTCTTCCGGATCTTCCTTTTAACGGGATTTTTATTCCTTTGGGAATTTTGTGCATCACACCAGATCATAGATTCTTTCATCTTCAGCAGTCCCTCCAAGATCATGAATGCTTTACTCTTAATGATTTCGGATCATAGTATTTTTCTACATCTCGGCGTCACCTTATACGAAACTTTCGTCAGTTTCTTTCTCGTTATTTTCGTCAGTATATTATTTGCAATTCTTCTGTGGTACAGTAATAACCTTTCGGAAATCCTGGAACCTTACCTTGTCGTATTAAACAGCCTTCCGAAATCTGCACTGGCCCCTCTTCTTATTGTCTGGCTTGGCGCTACAAAAACCACGATCATTGTAACCGGAATGTCCGTCGCTATCTTCGGCAGTATACTCAATCTGTATACCAGTTTCCGCTCTACAGATCCCGGAAAGATTAAGTTAATCTATACCCTCAGAGGGAACCATCTGCATGTACTGACCAAAGTAATCCTTCCTTATTCTATTCCGGCTATTATCAGTAACATGAAAGTTAATATCGGATTATGCCTGGTCGGCGTCATCATCGGTGAATTTCTGGCCGCCAAAGAAGGCCTTGGATATCTTATTATCTACTCAAGCCAGGTCTTCAAAATGGATTGGCTTCTTATGAGCATATGTATTCTCTGCGTCTTCGCGATATTTTTGTACGCTCTGATTGATTTCGGAGAAAAACTTTATTTTAAACATTTTTAAACCTCCGCATCAGATTCCCTGCCAAAACCATAAGATCAGCTGATCTCCTACAAATAAGGTCATCATAATTCCCAGCACCAAAAACGGTCCAAATGCAAATTCATCCTTTCTGGTCAGCTTTCCACATTTCAGCATAATAAGGCAATATCCTCCTGCAAGCATAACCGCACATGCCATCGAACAAATGATTTTCTCTTTTCCAAGCAGAAATCCGGAAACTGCCATGAATTTGATATCGCCTCCTCCAAATGCCCCGGGAATCAGAATGGATAAGACCAGCATCGGTCCTGCCACAGCTGCTGCCCCGGGGATCCGGTTGTATAAATCACTGTTCCCTGTCAGTACCATATCTGCTGCTGCGATCAGCAATATATAAATATGATATCTGCCGGGGATCTTACGGGTACTGTGGTCCGTTAATGCCACCCGGCATAAGATTCCGAGATAACATAACAACCGTATCCCGTTCAAAGATATTGCAGTGGCTTTCGTATAGTTAAGAAAGCCATCTGCTATTGTTCTTACTTCTACCATCTCCTGATTCATTTACTGTTATTCTTTTTGGGCCATTTTTTGTATCAATAACATTTCCCGCAAGGTTTAAGGCCCTGTGCCTCTGCTTCTTCCTTCGTCTCTTTCTTTGCCGTATCCGGATTCATATTACCGCAGTGGTTCGTTTTATGGTATTTTGAACCGGTTGCCGATACCCATACCTGGTCTTCGGTTACTTTCTGCGTTGTCTGTTTCGTTACCGTCTGTTCCGTCACAGTCCCCTTATCTGATTCATCTCCCGGTGTATAATCATTACACGGTGCCGCACTCCAATTCAGATTTTTACCGTCACTTGTTACTGTGACCGTTCCCTGTTTGTCGGTTCTGTACACCTGGATTTCCATACTCTGAAGTTTATCCATCGTATCTTTGTCCGGGTGTCCGTATTTATTATCTTTCCCACAGCTGATCACCGCATATTCCGGTACGGTTTTCTGAAGGAAATCCCAGGATGTTGCCGTTGCTGATCCATGGTGTCCGGGTACCAGTACATCACAGTTTAAATCTATACCGGAATTGCACATCGCCTTTTCGCTTTCATGCTCTGCATCTCCCGTAAAGATAAAACTGTTCTCTTTATTTGTAAGTTTTATTGCAACGGAATTATTGTTACTTCCCTCAGCTTCTATCGTCTCCGGTGCCAGTATTTGAAACGAAGCACTTCCAAGCCTGTAAGATTTTCCTACCGGCAGATGCTTCATTTTCAATCCGTCTTCTTTCACAGCTTTTACAAACGACCGGTATAACTTACTGGTATGTACATAGTTACTGGATATAACATTTTTCACCTTAAAGCTCTTCAGGCATCCGATCAGACCCGCCATATGATCTGCATCATAATGGCTGCTGATCAGATAATCAATCTTCGTAACGCCCTGTTCTTTCAAATAAGCTACAACAAATCTTGAAGTCTTTCGATCTCCTCCATCATAGATCAGATTTTTCCCATCCGACTGAACCAGAATAGATAATCCCTGTCCTACATCAAGGAAATGCACTTTCACTGTCCCTGATGGAACAGTTGAGTTATTTTCCGCAGCCTGCGTCCGTACACTCACAGACACCCCTGTCATTGCCAGTGCCATAAAGATCGAAAGCAGTGCCGATAACAGTCTTTGCCTCCATATTTTTTTCATTTTTCTTCTCCCCTTTCACACCCACAATTCTATTATACACGAAAAAAAGAATCCTTACATCAAGGATTCTTCTTTATATCTCATTCTGTATATAAGCTGGAAATCGGACTTGAACCGACGACCCCTTCATTACGAGTGAAGTGCTCTACCAACTGAGCTATTCCAGCATGCTCTTATAACAGGCACGAATATAATTATACCGTATTTTCACATATTTGCAAGTACTTTTTTAATTATTATACGTTCTTTTCCGAAAAAGATTTTAACAGATTCTCATATGCAAACCAGAAATTCTGCCACGACCGCTTAGGATTCTCTCTTCCATGCACGTCACGGCAGATCTGCCTGGCCTTACATATTTTCATCCAGCTATTTATCCTCTTTCATGTGCACCGTCACTTGTGGATATGGAATCTCAATTCCATTCTCATCCAGTTCCACTTTAATTTCTTCCAGCAGTCTCCATCTGGTCGCCCAGTACTCTTCGTTCTTCACCCAGGCACGGATACCGAGCACGACTGCACTGTCTGCAAGATCATTTACAAAGACATTCATCTGTTCTTCTTTTAGAATACTTGCATCTTCCGACAACAGCTTTTCGATCATTGATTTTGCCTTTTTGATATCGGCATTATAAGAAATGCCTACCCGCAAATCCAGTTGTCTTTCGTCTTTTGCCGTTGCATTGGTGATACTGTTATTCGTCAGCATTCCATTCGGGATTACGATGGTCTTATTGTCAATCGTACTTAATTTTGTATAAAAGATCTGAATTTCTTTTACTGTTCCTTCTTTTCCATTCGTATCTTCAATAATATAATCCCCTACCACAAATGGCTTTAACAGAAGAATCAGCACGCCTCCCGCAAAATTGGAAAGACTTCCCTGTAACGCAAGACCGATAGCAACACCACTGGATGCCAGTAACGCCGCCACCGATGTAGTATCAAATCCAAGACTGGAGATCAGGCAAAAGATCAGAATCCCGTACAATCCATATTTCAAAAGTGAGTCTACAAACTGTTCAACTCCTTTATCTGCTTCCGAACGTTCAAATGAACGCCTCACAATCTTCCTGATCCATTTTATCACCAGTCTTCCGATAAAGAAGGCAACCAGTGCCGCCAGCACTTCCAGTCCAAATGTAATCAGTCCCGGAATACTGTCCTGCAGATATTGGGTAATCTGATTTACCTGTTTTACCGCCTGCTGGGTAGCTTCGGTCACTTCCTGAGTCGTATCTGTGATCGTTGTTGTATCTGTCATATCGTTTGCTCCTCTTATTTCAGTGCCAGAAATGCACTTAGATTTCCTCTTTTATTTCCCGTTGTGCGATGTGAAAACAGAATATCCGGGTTACAGTGTGTACACACATTTGTCACAGCAATATGCTTCTTCAAAATTCCGGCTTCCTCAAATACCAATTCATTTGCTTTCCACAGGTTCAACTGATATTTACCGTTTTCTTTCTGATAGAATAATTCTGGCCAGTATTTTTCTTCAAAGCTTTTCTGAAATTTTACAATTACATCTTCACTTACCTCGTAACAGTCCTGACATATAGACGGACCAATGGCCGCAAGTATGTCTTTAGGATCCGAACCATATGTTTTTTGCATCAGTTCCACTGTTACTTTTCCGATCTTTCCAACCGTTCCTCTCCAGCCCGAATGCGACAGTCCAATCACTTTTTTCACAGGATCTACAAAATACAGTGGTACGCAATCCGCATAAAATGTCACCAGACAGATTCCCGGTACATTTGTGATCATTCCGTCCGTTTCCATAAAACGTCTTCCCTTGTCCTCTGCTCTTACTACCGCCACATTTGTTGTATGTGTCTGGTTGGTAAACGTCATATCTTCCGGCTTTACTCCGATGGCTCTTGCAATCCTTCTCTGGTTTTCCTCAACATCTTCCGGATCATCGCCTCTTGTTGTGCTGATGTTCATAGTTGCCCAGCATCCCTTGCTGACACCTCCGAGTTTTGTAGAAAATCCATGATGCACGATTCCCGTTTCTTCTAACATTGGATAACTCAGAAACGGAACCCCATCTACTGCTTTTTCATCAAATATATGTTCCTGATTTTTATACTGTAATCCAAGACTCATTCTCTTCTCCTATATTTCTACATAATCAAATGCATTCTGATATAAAATAATCCTGTCATCTTCTATACTTACTACATCAAACCTGCACGGGATTTCATCTATTCCATTCACCGTCATATAATAAAGTGCACTTTTTGAGATAACTCTCTGTTTGGCATAATCTACCGCCTCTGCCGGAGTTCCTTTCCGGTCATCTGCCCGGTACTTCACCTCGCAAAACACCAGATAATCGCCATCTCTGGCTATTATATCGATTTCTCCGAGTCTGCACCGATAATTATATTCCAGAATTTCATATCCTTTTTCTGTCAGATATACTCCTGCCATTCTTTCATAATAACTTCCGGTTTCACGGTTATTTCGTCTTTGTCCTCTTTTCAACCCTGCCATTCTTTCATTCCTTTACACTGCTGATTCCATGCCTGGATACCGATTTTCCGCACTGTCTGCATCTTTATATGTATTTCTTTATAAAAGTCCTTCTGTGTATCGGAGATGGTCCCAGTTCTTTCAGCCCCTCAATATGCTTCTTCGTTCCATACCCTTTATTACTTGCGAAATCATACCCCGGAAGTACTTTATCATACTCCACCATCAGCCGGTCTCTTGTTACTTTTGCAATGATACTTGCCGCCGCAATAGACACGCTCTTGGCATCACCTTTAATGATCGGCACCTGTGGGATCTCTACCTCCGGTATTGTTACTGCATCATTCAACAAAAGATCCGGCTGCACCTTTAGATTGCCGATTGCCATACGCATCGCCTCATAAGTAGCCTGCAAAATATTGATCTCATCAATTCTTGCCGGACTTACAACACCGATTCCCGTTGCAACAGCACGTTCCATAATCTCATCGTACAATGCCTCTCTTTTTTTCTCTGAAAGTTTCTTTGAATCATTCAGATACAAAATCGGGTCATCCTTTGGCAAGATAACCGCACCTGCCACCACAGGACCTGCAAATGGCCCACGGCCTACTTCATCAATACCGCAAATATACTGGCAGTCGCTGTGTTCTTTTTCATAAACACTCATTGCTTCTGTTCTTTCCAGTTCTTTTTTCAGTTTTTCCTGTTGTCTTTTTAGTTTTTCTTCTTCCCGTTTATTCATGACGGATCACTCCTATATTGTCAAATGGATAAATTCTTACCCATGCCCTGCCAATCAGATCTTCTTTTGTCAGTACGCCTACACTTGGATCCCTGCTGTCCATACTATGGTTACGATTATCTCCCATAACAAAATACTCATTTTCTTTTAATGTAATCGGATCTGCGGCAGTCTGTGGATCTTTGATCAATTCATTTCCATAGATATCACTCAAAAGCCTCTCTCCGTCAATGTATACATATCCGTTTTTTATCTGCACAGTCTCTCCCGGCATTCCGATGATACGTTTGATATAATATGTATTTTCTTCGTATTTGTACGGAAATACAATAATGTCATAACGTTTCGGATCACGGAAGCGGTAACTGATCTTATCCACGATCAGATTATCCCCGTTTTGCAACGTTGTCTCCATGGAAGATCCACTCACTCTTGTTCTCTGCCCTACAAATGTTATGATAAAATACGTTAACCCTATGATCAGCAGAATATAGACAATCCATCCTCCAAGCTCTCTCAAAATGCTTTCTTCTGCATCTTCTCTTGAACGTCTAGCCATGTTCTTTTGTTGTTTCCCTTCTATACTTTCTGCCTCTGTTTTTAATATGCATCCGGGTACTCCAGTGTCAGTTTGCCCAAACGTCCGTTGCGGAAGTCATCCATCAGAAGAACCGAAGCTTTTTCTGTATCCAGTTCATTTCCACGAACCAGACAATGTCTGCTCTCTGCAATTTTTTCCAGCATTCCGTATGGATCCGTGTCTTCTTCTACATTATATTTATTCTCAAGTACTCCCGGATAATTTTCATTCATAAACTTTACAAGTTCTGCCGCAAGTTCTTCTGTCTGAAGGATCTCATCTTTGATCGATCCGATAAATGCCAGTTTCAGGCCTACTGCCTGATCTTCAAATCTTGGCCACAGGATTCCCGGTGTATCCAGAAGCTCCACATTTTTATTCAGTCTGATCCACTGCTTTCCTTTTGTCACTCCCGGTTTGTTACCGGTTTTTGCACATGCCTTTCCCGCAAGTGCATTGATAAATGTTGATTTTCCTACATTCGGAATTCCCACTACCATAGCTCTGACCGGACGATTCAAAATCCCACGCTTTCTGTCTCTTTCAATCTTTTCTTTACATGCTTCCTGGATCACACCATTGATAGATTTGATCCCGCCGCCTTTCTTGGAATTTACCTTCACAACAGAGAATCCTTTTTCACGAAAATATTCTGACCAGGCATCATTCCACTTATCTTCTGCCAGATCTGACTTATTTAAAAGGATCAGTCTTGCTTTATTCTTTCCCAGTTCATCAATATCCGGATTTCTGCTGCTGATCGGAACTCTGGCATCAACCAGTTCAATAACCAGATCTATTAATTTGATATTTTCCTGCATCATGCGTTTTGCTTTCGTCATGTGCCCAGGATACCATTGAAAATGCATATATTATTTCTCCTTATCTTCTATTTCACAAATCCCCAGTCTTTTTTCGGGGATGCCACAAACCATGCCTTTCCATATATATAAGAACGTTTTACTTTTCCTATATCGGCACTACGGCTGTCCTCACTGTTTTTTCTGTTATCTCCCAGAACAAAATATTCATCACCGCCAAGTTTCAACTTCTCACCGGCAATTCCAGCTGTATCTATTTTTGTTGTTTTATAATCTTCTTCCAGTTTTTTACCGTTAATATAGACCTGATTCTCCACAATCTGTACCGTCTCGCCCGGAAGTCCGACAATCCTTTTGGTATAATAATGCGAATTCTCATTGCCTTTCGGTTTGAACACGATAACATCTCCCCTTTTCGGTGAAGAAGCATTGTACACAATCCGGTTTACCAGTACTACATCTGCATTCTTAAGCACCGGACTCATGGAATCTCCTACCGTACTGACCCGTTGTCCCCAGTACCACACAGCAACAAATGCCACCAGACAGGTGACCACGATCTTAAAAATCCAGGTAAATGTAGAAGCGATCATTTCAAGATTAAGATGTATCTTTTTCTTTGCTTTTGGAAGATTTCCGAAGCCTTTTTTCTTTGCTTTGCGTCTGCGATAACCGGTTTTCCGGGATCTTCTTCTTTTTTCAAAATCCAGATTACTTCTGCGTCTCATAAAATCCCCTTATACTGAAAACTTGCCACTGGCAACTTTTCTTACATACTTTGATATATCAGAAAAAGGACAATTACATTATGTAGTTGTCCTTTTTCTCATTTTGTTACATTTTCGATTATTTTACTAATTCTTTAACTTTAGCTTTCTTACCAACGCGGTCTCTTAAGTAGTTCAGTTTTGCTCTTCTTACTTTACCTCTTCTTACTACTTCGATCTTCTCAACGTTTGGTGAGTGTACCGGCCAAGTCTTCTCAACACCGATTCCGTTAGAAAACTTTCTAACTGTAAATGTTTCTCTTGCTCCGCCACCCTGTCTCTTCAGGACTGTTCCTTCGAAAATCTGTACTCTTTCACGGTTTCCTTCTTTGATCTTTCCGTAAACTTTAACAGTATCTCCTACGTGAAATTCTGGTGCTACTTCTTTTAACTGAGCAGCTTCAATGTTCTTAATAATATCGTTCATTATGTGTGACCTCCTTGTTTACTTGGATGTTCTTAATACATTCGTACCAGAGGACCATCTATTTCTTCACAACATGCTACATTTTATCATACCCTGCAACAAATTACAAGGATTTTTTTACTTCTTTTTGCACTTCTTCGGCCAGTTTTTTTTCTTTTTCTGTAAGTTCGGCTTTTTCAAGCAGATCCGGCCGGTTCTTTGCAGTGCGGATCACAGACTGTTCACGTCTCCATTTTTCAATATTGGCATGATGCCCGGACATCAGTATCTCCGGCACTTTTCTGTCATGCCATACTTCCGGTCTGGAATATTGCGGATATTCCAGCAGATTATCCTGAAAGCTCTCGAACTCGGCGGACACATCATTATGAAGTACCCCCGGAACCAGCCGGGATATCGCATCGATCATGATCATTGCCGGAAGCTCGCCTCCTGTCAGGACATAATCTCCGATAGATACATAATCTGTAACGATCTCTTCCAACACACGTTCATCAATGCCTTCGTAATGACCGCACAAAAATACCAGATCTTCTTCCTGTGCAAATTCCTCTGCCATGGACTGGTTGAATGTCTTTCCCTGCGGAGACAGATAGATGACTCTGGTACGCTTCTGCTCTCCTGACATCTCTTTCTTCTCACCAGATGCCAGCTTTTCTTCTGTGGCTTTTGCCTTTCTTTCCGTAATCTGTCTTGCCAGTGCATCATAGCACTGATACACCGGTTCTGCCTGCATCAGCATACCTGCACCTCCGCCATACGGATAATCATCCACGCTGTGATGCTTGTTAAATGCATAATCTCTGATATTTAATGCCTCTATAGACAGAAGCCCTTTATTTACCGCACGTCCGATGATGCTGGTATTCAGTCCATCCATAACCATCTCCGGAAATAACGTCATAATATAAAAATTCATAGATTATCCTCTTTCTAGATCAGACCATCCATCAGATGGATCTTCATCTTCTGATTTTCTATATCAACATCCAGGATACATTCGCGAATCGCCGGAACCAATACCTCGCCGTGTTCATCTGTATCGATCACATAGACATCATTTGCACCGGTCTCCATAACATCTTTTAATGTTCCGAACGGTTTATCATCCTCTGTTACGACCTCGATTCCAATCATATCGGCGATAAAGTATTCATCCTCTTCCAGTTCCACCGCATCTTTACGTTCTACAAGAAGTGGACATCTTTTATAACGCTCAATATCATTAATATTATCAATTCCCTTGAATTTCAGGATTACAAACTGTTTAAAGAATTTGACACCCTGGACTTCCAGAGATTTTTTCTCTCTTCCGGTGTCTAACAGTACATGTTTTAACGATTTAAAACGATTCGGGTCATCTGTGGTCGGAAATACTTTAACTTCCCCACGCACTCCGTGTGTCGAAGTAATGACACCTACCTGTAATAATTCTTCCATAAATACTCCTTTTTCACTTTCTGCGTTTCCGACGCTCCAGCGGCTTCTTTTGTAAATATGATTCTGCCGTATAAGATAAGCGGGACAGACCACAAGCGGGCCTGTCCCGGGACAAAATGGGAATCCCCATTAGTTATTTAGTCCATGATATCTACGATAACTTTCTTATCTTCCTTTGCTGCTGCGGCTTTCACGACTGAACGGATTGCCTTTGCAATGCGGCCCTGTTTTCCGATTACTTTACCCATATCAGATTCAGCAACTCGTACTTCCAGAACTGTCGTCTTCTTCTCTTCGCGTTCATTTACAACAACGCTTTCTGGATCGTCGACTAATGCTTTCGCAATTACTTCAACTAATTCCTTCATAAATGCACACCTCCAGTGGCATAATTATTTTTCGATGCCTGCTGCCTTTAAGATCTTTGCAACTGCTTCTGTAGGCTGAGCTCCGTTAGCAAGCCATTTCTTAGCTGCTTCTTCGTCAACTTTGATTGCACTTGGATCACAGTTCGGATCGTATGTTCCAATCTCGTCGATGAATCTTCCGTCTCTTGGTGATCTAGAATCTGCTACGATGATTCTATAGAAAGGAGCCTTCTTCTGTCCCATTCTTCTTAATCTCATTTTTACTGCCATGTTAGTTTACCTCCGTAAAATTATAATATTTTCATAGTTTATTTTTATCTATATAACGCGGGATTCGCGGTATATCATGTTTAGAACGGAAATCCGAATTTCTTCTTCTTTCCCGGCTTGCCAAATTGTTTCATCAGTTTTTTCATCTCGTTGAACTGCTTGATCATACGGTTCACTTCGCTGATGTCCACCCCTGCACCTTTGGCAATTCTGTGCTTTCTGGATGGAGAAAGGATATCCGGATTGGCTCTTTCCGCCGGTGTCATGGAATGAATGATTGCTTCCATTCTTCCCATCTTCCTCTCGGCTTCTGCCGTCTGCTCGTCGTCTAATCCCTTCATCTTACCGCCCATACCTCCAAGGCCCGGCAGCATGTTCATAATATTTCCAAGACCACCCATGTTCTTCATCTGCTTGATACTTTCCAGATAATCGTCAAAATCAAACTGGTTCTTCTTAAGCTTCTGGGTCATCTCTCTGGCTTTTTCTTCATCGATCTCGGCTTCAGCCTTTTCGATAAGCGACAGGACATCTCCCATTCCCAGGATTCTCGATGCCATACGATCCGGATAGAACTGTTCCAGATCTGAAAGCTTCTCTCCCATACCTACATACAGGATCGGCTTTCCGGTAACTGCCTTTACGGACAGCGCCGCACCACCTCTTGTGTCACCGTCTAATTTCGTAACGATCACACCATCGATGCCAACCTTTTCATTGAACTCTTTTGCCACATTTACGGCATCCTGTCCGGTCATTGCATCAATGACGAGTATGGTCTGATGTACTTCTACTTCTTCTTTGATCTCTTCAAGCTCAGCCATCATGTCTTCATCAATATGAAGTCGTCCGGCTGTATCGAGGATCACGAGGTCGTTGCCATTCTTCTGCGCATGTTCGATCGCTGCCTTGGCGATGTTCGCCGGCTTGTGGTTTTCTCCCATGGAGAAGACTTCCACACCCTGCTTCTCACCGTTGACCTGTAACTGCTTGATCGCAGCCGGTCTGTAGACATCACATGCGACCAGCAGCGGTTTCTTGCCCTTTAACTTGAACTTTCCGGCAAGCTTTGCTGTCGTGGTTGTCTTACCTGCTCCCTGAAGACCTGCCATCATGATAACTGTGATGGCTTTTCCAGGCTGAAGCTTAATCTCTGTGGTCTCAGATCCCATCAAATTGATCAGTTCTTCATTTACAATCTTGATCACCATCTGCCCCGGGTTCAGACCGTTCATGACATCCTGACCGATCGCGCGTTCCTGTACGCTCTTAATGAAGTCTTTTACCACTTTAAAGTTAACATCCGCCGCGAGTAATGCACGTTTGATCTCTTTTAAAGCTTCTTTGACATCATCCTCTGTCAGACGTCCTTTGCTTCTCAGGTTTTTAAATACATTTTGAAGTTTCTCTGTCAAACTGTCAAATGCCATGCTATAACTCCTCTATAATTTCATCGGATATCTTCCGGATGTCTGCAACTAACTTTTCCGCATTCTCCTTTTCATATCCGTCCAGCAATTCATCAATATGCTTTACTTTTTCTCTGATCGACACGAACTTCTCTACCAGATGAAGTTTCTCTTCGTAGCCTTTCAGTGTCTGGGAACATCTCTTTACCAGATCATGTACGCCCTGTCTGCTGATCCCCTCTTCTCTTGCGATCTCGCCAAGTGATAGGTCCTCAAGAACAAACTGTTCATACACTTCTTTCTGATGATCGGTAAGTAGTTCTCCATAAAAATCATATAATAATGCCTGTTCTAATATTTCATTCATGTCTTTCACCTGTGATATCATATAACACTTCCGTGCAGGTGTCAAGTATTTTTTCTTTACACCTTAATTTTTTCAAAATAAAATTGATTTCCCCGCAACTTTGTCGTAATATATCTGATGGAAGATATTGCCGTCTGCATTATCTTCTAATCAGGTCCATATATTATAAGGGGAGAATATAATGGCAAAAAAGAATTATTACAAGATACTTGGTGTGTCACGAACAGCTTCTCCTGAAGAGATTTCTGCTGCCAAGAACAGACTTGCGAAAAAATATCATCCCGATGCCAACATGAAGGATGGTATCGATACAACTAAGAAAATGCAGCGTATCCTGGAAGCTTACCGCATACTTTCCGACCCAAAGAAGCGTGCTTCCTATGACCGCAAAGTATTCGGAAAGCCATCGTCAGACTCTGACCGGAATTTCGATCTGTTCAACCTGCATAATAATATAGAAGAAACAGATCCGGTCATCGGTACACCATTCGTGAATTACTGGCGGGCGGCAGACTCCTTATACGATATTACTTTAGAAAGCGAACAACTTTTCAAAGATAAGAATAAAGAGAATACACGATCGGCCCGGTTGTCAGACCTGGCAGCTCAGGCGCTTAGCTATGCCGTAACCCTGCGCGAAGCCGAGATTCCTGAAAAGTACTGGCTGCCTGCGATCATGGACTGGCTGCTTTTCACCTGGTACAAGAACAGAAATCTTCCGGTATCTTATTTATTGAAACTTTACGATGAATATTCCAAAAAAGAACTCAACGGATTCAAACGTGTAAAAATCCAAAAAGAACAGCTTCATTTCCAGCATTCTTTAAAACGGCTGGTTAATTACGGATAATTTTCATCTCACACATTTACACCATCTGCATATTATGTACTGTAAACATCATTATTGGAGGATTCAATATGAGCGATTTAAGTACAGCAAACTGTGGATGTGGCTGCGAAGGACGCGACAGATTCGGCGGAGACTGTGGATGTGGTGGATGTAACGGCGGATGCGGATGCGGCAACAACGGATGTGGCTTCGGCAATAACAGCTGCCTGTGGATCATCCTTCTTCTTTGT